>Ga0180007_10000547_pt1 | contig 61421 bp, 48 predicted proteins | sample MM_PC_MetaG_FD_121122 | JGI IMG/M metagenome (GOLD analysis project Ga0180007, IMG submission 121122) | Groundwater microbial communities from the Aspo Hard Rock Laboratory (HRL) deep subsurface site, Sweden - MM_PC_MetaG | ecosystem: Environmental > Aquatic > Deep subsurface > Groundwater...
CTTTCTAATTCAAATGCACTAAATACGAATAAGCCATCTTCGATTAAACCTTCATCAAGTGTGTCAAATGTTCCCATATTGATTTGTAGACCAAATGATGAATTTTCAGCTCTAAATGGTAATTCTAATGCGTTATCTCCGGCTACTAAGTCTACTATGAATTCAGTCATAACTCCACCAAACGTATTATCTTTTACTTGAATGGATACTTTTCTTGCGACTTCAGCATTCACATTTAATTTGAGGATATAATCTCCACCAAATTGAATTTCTCCACTCTTGTATTTCACTTGGATTCCCCAGAATTCAGGTGATCCAGTTTTAGTAATATCTAATTTAACAGAATCATCTTCATAGATACTTGTAAGTTCTGGAAGTTCAGTCCAACTACCAAACCAATCTGCGATTCCATACCATAAAATAAAGGTATCTGCAGGAATTGGTTCTGGGTTAAAGGCTAATGCTTCTCCATTTACGTTTGCAATTGCTTCAAAAGGATAAGGTGCTACTTCTTCAACTGGAGCAATTGGTTGTGAATATTTAAAGTTGTCAAATATTAGTGTTGAAGGATCTGTTAATCCTAGTAACATAAATAATCTAAATTGAGCTTGAGTTGCAACATAATATACTGTGACATGGTTGTCTCCTACTTCAAGCGAAACAATAACATCTTTATTTCCAGCATCACTTGCAGCTTTTAATTGAACTCCAATTGTTGTTGCAACAGTACTGTTTACGTCAAATTCAACTTTATAAACTGCTCCAACTGTCATATTATCTTCTTCGTGATTGTATTGAATTTGACATGCCCATAATGCATGTCCTGTTTGTGTAGTAACTGCAGTTAAAACTCCACCATCAATTACTTGAGTACCAAGATATTCAGGTTGATCAACTTCTAGCCAATCTGCGCCTGTACTTGTCCATAATGCCCAACCGAGTGCGTTTTCTCCTCCAAATACTTGAGTAGTTTCAAAATCGCCATTATCGATATATCCAACTACTTCTTCAACTGGTCTTGAAACCATAAATCTTTCAAAAGAAAGAGTTCCAATATCAGATAAATCATCTGCAAAAGTACCTAAATTAATTTGCATATTGAATGTATCAAATTCAGCGGTAAATGGGAGTTCAACTAAATTATATCCCGCTGTTAATACGATATCTTCGTTAATTGTACTTGCATTAAATGCAGCATTTTTAACTTGAACATTAATTGTTCTTGCAATTTCTGAGTAAACTATAAAGCTTAGTGAATAATCTACATTAACATAAAGATTATCACCAATGTATTTAAGTTGAGTAGAATAGAATTCAGGTCCATTTTGAGTAATATCTAGATTAACTTTTCCGTCTGTAACATCGCCTGTTAAGGTTGGATAAGTTCCCCAAGTAAACCATCCTGAAGCTTCAAATCCATACCATAAGAAGAATGTGTTTACTGGAATTTCAACTGTTTCTTCTGATGCAAATAAGAATCCAATATCAACACTTTCAACTGCCAGTGCTTCTTCGTTAACATTAAGAGGTGTTCCAAATACGTTTCCAATAATTGATCCATCATCTACCGGATCAGGAGGAGCAACTGCGCCAGCTTCTTCGTATAGTTTCAGATCTGTAATTGAAAATAAACCTGTTTGAGTTAAATCGCCATAATTTCCAAAGAATATCTTCATAAAGAAATAATCATATAACGATACAAATTCTAATACTATTTCATTGTCTCCAGCAACCAAACTATAACTTTGAGTTCCTGAGATAGGAAGAGCATTTGCATTTCCCGTTACTGAAACAACCATTGTTCTAGCAACTTCGGCATTTACGCTCATTGTTAATTTGTAATTGGCATCTATTTTTAAAGCTACTCCGGCTTTGTTCATATCATTCCATTGTAATTGAATGCCATAATCATGAGGTGCAGCTGTAATGACTGTAACATCAATTCCATCGGCCGTTACTTCGCCACTCATAAGATCGCCATCAGATTCATCCCAATAATAAAATTCTCTTACATAATTCGAATCCGTTGTCGAATTGTATTCAATACTTGTTTCTGCTGCTACATCTACATTTGTGAAGAAATCTTCTAATTCTGTATATTCAATTACGATTGGTCCCTCATAAATAACAAAATTTGAAAATTTTAAATATCCAAAGTCTGTTTCTAGTTCAACATTACCTGTCATAATGTTTAAATGAAGAATTTCCTGTGGCGCAACAAATATGATTTCATAATCATGAACTCCAGCTTGTAGTTCAAGAATATTAGGATAGTCATCATCATATCCTGCATCAGCATTTTGCGCTTTAACTACGATATTGATGTATCGCGCGACTTCTGAATCAATCGTCATTGTAATTTTGTAAGTACGAGCTGCTTCTAAAGCGATGTCTGTCATTACTTTAGCTTGTAAAGAATAATCATTTCCTCCCATGGCTTCTTGATCCATGACAAGAGAGTCATTTTCGACGCTTAAAGCAACTGTTGAAATGTCAGTCCAATAATACCATTCATTGGCAACAGCATCTTTTGTAAGTTTTGCCTCTACTGTATAATCCGTTCCAAACAGTAATTCATTGTCCCAAAGTGTGGTTTCAGTAAATTCCATAACATTTGGGGTGGCTGTAATCTTAATTAACCGTGTTGCTCTAGCCATAACACTGTTTATTACAACCGTGTATACTACTGAGCAAGTTTTAGCAGATGAAGCCATTAATTGTTTATCTGCTATTTGACATGCAGCATCGTCGCTTTGGAATAAAATATTATTTTTATAATCGACGCTATCTGATCCATAGGCATGTACACCTTCTAAAAGATCAAAATATTCGCCTGAATAAATGACATCTTCTTCCAAAAAGCCAACTTCTGTCAATCCAGATAAAGCAATTGTGAAAGGTGTTGCCGTTGTCGTTGTTGTTGTTTGAGTCGTAGTAGTTGTTGTAGTCGTTCCACTAGTTGTAGTGGTCGTTGTGACTTCATTACAAGCAACAAGTCCAAATCCAAGAAGTATTGCTAACACAAATACAAACGCTTTCTTTTTCATTTTTTCCTCCTATATTTTTTTGGCCGTAACCGTTTACCTATTCATTATATCAAAACATGTTAGCGATTTCAATAGATTTAATTTAGAAAAAATGAAATTTTATAAAAAAAGAAAAAGGAATGTGTCACTGTTTACACATTCCTCAGAATCTTTCATAATTTAATTATTCTTCGTGGGGGTTCACATGAATCATGCAGTGCTTTACATCAGGTACTAATTCTTCTATTTGATCATGTATCATGTCCGCTATTTTATGCGCTTCTAGAATAGATAAACTCTGATCCACTGATATTTCTAAATCCACGTAAAGTTTCATCCCAAACATTCTGGTTTTTAAATCATCGAGTCCTTTTACTTGAGGATTATCCAAAACAATCTTTTTAATTTGTAAAATGATTTCTTCGTCTGCGGATTGATCTACAACTTGACTGAATCCTACTTTTATAATTTGGAACCCAACTCTTAATACAAAGAAACAAATGACGATAGAGGCGACCGGTTCTAAAAAAGCAACACCTAGCATGGAGCCTCCAATTCCAATTACTGCTCCAAAACTTGCAAGTTCATCTGAACGATGATCTAATGCTTGAGCATTTAAGGAAGAGGATCTTGATTTCTTTGCATTTATTTTAGTAAAACGATACATTCCTTCTTTTATAACAATGGTTGAAATCGCGACGATTAAAGCAATTAATTTAGGGGGTGTAATCTCATCTCCATAAACAGCATAGTTATAAATTATGATTACTGCTGCTTTCCCAATTTCAAATGCGGTAATAATAATCGCAACTCCTAATAAGACGGAAACCATACTGTCAAATTTTTCATGACCATATGGATGAGAATCATCGATTCCTTTACGAGAGAATTTCCCTGAAATCATCACGACAAGGTTGGTGAGTACATCACTTATTGAATTGACGGCATCCGAAATCATCGCCGTTGAATTTCCTAATACTCCAGCGATAATCTTAATGACTGCCAAAAATCCATTTAAAAGCATAATCCAAATCGATGTTTTAACAATGATTTCAGCTTCTAGTTTATCTTGCATAAAGTGCCTCCAAACAAAAGTGCGAGTCTTTTCTAGCTCGCCCTATTTGTTATGTTAAATTATTCACTAATTGTATCTAAATTTTGAAATACTTGATTAAAATAGATGTCTTTAATTTCAGCAATATATGTCTTTAAATTAGCATCTGTAACATTACAGTAAGTTGTATCTTGGTTTAAGAACGTTCCAGCCATTAATTTATCTGCTACAATAATATTTAAGTACCCAACGACATACATTGAATCGTGTAGTGTCGTAAAATAGGCTTCCATCGCGTTTGTTACAGCAACTGGTATTCTAGGAACGGTTATTCCATAAGTCTCTTCAAGGTCTGTTGATGTTCCATAGATAATCTCATAAAAACGATACTCAGAATATACTTTTAATTGTTCGATTGAAGGAACGTTTTCTGTGTTATCTGTTCCTGCTGTATAGTTAGGTAATCCTTCTGTATCATAGGTCATCGTAAATTTAGCTGATGGTTTTACAAAATCTGTTCCTTTTTGTACGTATAATAAGTGAACGCCATATGTGGTTTGAATTAAATCATCAACATACATAAATGTTTTTGTTTTGTTTTCGGTTAAATTATAGGTGTTATAAGCAGAAATTAGTCCGTCTACAAATGGGGTTTCATAGGTATCGACTGAATTTAAGTAATTTAAAGATTCTGAAGCTGATAAATTTTCAGTTAGAAGATTAAATCCATAACTTTTAAAAATACCCCAAATTGGATCTGTTCTTTTTGCTTTATTATAAGTAGAAATTAATGAGGCAAACGTGTTATCTTCTGAAGCATCTAAATAGGTTTGGATGGTATCATGAAAATCAGACAATAAAGCATCATAGGCTACTTGATCTGTTAATCCAAGTAAAAATTCTTGATAATCATCTGGTGAACCATTTTCATCGCGGTCAACAAAAATTAGTAAATGTTCCACATTAAGGCTAAAATAGTTGTCATAATAATCTTGAATTAAATCATATAAATAATCAGTTAGTAACCACCAATCATCTTTTTGAAGTTCATCATAGATTAGATAAGGTTGAAGTGTTGATTTTACATAATATTTTTCAATCATTTCTGTTTCTGTTTTAGCACCATATGCTAAGTAAATATATTCATCAAAGGTATAGTAGTACACGTAATAGCTTTCTTCAAAAGAGGTTCTTAGTTCTTCAAGAGTTGCGCGGTGTTCTACTACTTTTGCTGATTCATTTTCGCTTAAATCGTAATTGCATACAACCGAAGTATCTGTACAATATACTTCGCTAAAGTAAGCATCCATAACTACTGCAACTTGTGCGGCATAAAGCGCATATAGGGCTGCGTTTTTGTTTAAAGCAAACGTTAAAAGTTCATCGGCAGTAATGGTGTATTCATCTCCAAAAGATGCTACTTGTGTTAAATGTCCTGCTTTGTTCGTTATGTAATCAACATCTACTGCTTGATAATCAATTCCCAAATAATAATCGTAAATTACTAAATTATTTAAAGCGCGTAAATCCGTAACTCTTGAAGATACAAATCCACTTGTTAAAATGGATGTATCTATTTTATCTTGATAGATTTCATCGTAAGTGGAAGCGCCAATTATTCCTTTAAGAGCTGCTTCATCTCCTGAAAAATCTGATAAATCCTCTTTTATAGTTCTCGATAAATTTAAAATCATATAACAACTTGTATCGCTTTCTCCATAATATTTTACAGGAGCATAAGTGTAGTAAAGAGGAGATGTTTCATCCAAACTATACGCATTAATTGATCCTAAAGTACGATACATAAACGTTGCAAGACTTGTATTAGAAGACGCAAGGTCTGTATAATCCATTTGTAAATCTTCAATGGCATCTAACTCTGAAAGAGTAGCTGCTTTGCTTAGTGGCAGACGATAATCTTCATATACATAATTATACATATCAATGAAGGCATCAACTAATTCTGCTTCAGATAACTCTCTTGTGTTGATATCAGTAAAACTAGAAGAAGGGACTTCATCAATGGGTTTGTCACCAATATATAATTTAAGAGTGCCACCAATGCTAACTAAATTAAATACTTTTAATACATTTTTTGCATCTGTTTCACTTAAAAAACGGATTTTAATGGAACTTAAATCTTCGTAGTATCCGTTTGTGTAAGAAGTTGCAACCGTAGAAGGTCCAACATACCATGTTTCAGAACTGTTTGCCTCAGAAGTCATCGCTTCAATTGCATAATTTTCTTTTGCAACAACCATTCGAACATAGGTATTTTCATTTCCTGAATAGCCTAGCAAATACATGTTCTCATCATAATTTTTTTCATAATCTAGTTTATCTTGAGGCTCAATGTCTGCAATTTCATCGTCATTAATCGTTCCATAAGTTAAATACTTAATTTTAGAATCGATTTCAGATTGTGTGACTTGATCTAAGTAATCTGATAATAAAACCGTATCCACCATAAATAATAATTGGTTAATACCGTCATTTATTTTAAATTCTTCATAGATATCGCTATAAGTGACATCATAAGTATCTCCAGAAAAAAAGACTGCATCAGGATTGCTTAATGTAGGCATAATTCCAGTAACAGTTGTATCAGCCGTTGTGGTTGTATTGTTTCCATTAACGGTTATAAGGATAATTCCTACAATTGTTCCAACAAGTAATATAATTCCTAAAGATAGTAGTACGGTCTTTTTTGTAATAAATCGCATAATCTCAAACCCCTTCTAAAATTGACACTTTCTTATATTATATAACAAATCCTCTTGTTTTAAAAACATTTTTTCAAGATTTTTGTTAATACTATTATACATTTGAATCGTGGTTAAATTGTGAAGATTTGAAAGAAAGATGGCTCCTTTTGAAAGGGGCCATCCCTAATTTAGTCTATTTTTATTTAATAATATCCGAATAATCCATCGCTAAGTATCGTTTGTACATTTGATAGCGACGTTTTGCATCTTTTAAATTGAGTTCTAATAATTCATCTGCTTCTTTTGGATTAACTAAAAGTAGTTGTTGATAACGGTTTTCACTTAATAAGAAATCGTGATATTTAGACCAATCGGGTTCTTTTGAATCAAGTTGGAATGGATTTTTCCCTTGTTCAATTAAACGAGGATCATATCTAAATGTTGGCCAATATCCACATTCTGTAGCAAGTTTTGCTTGTTGATGAGAATTGGTTAATCCACCATTAATTCCATGAGCAATACAAGGAGAATACGCAATAATTAAGGAAGGTCCCGGATAGGATTCTGCTTCTTTCATCGCTTTTAACAATTGTGTTGCACTTGCTCCATGACTAATGGTTGCTACATATACATGTTCATAAGTCATCGCAAGAGAGGCTAAATCCTTTTTCTTTCCTGGTTTTCCAGAAGCGGTAAATTTAGCAATGGATCCAGTACGAGCTGATTTGGAAGATTGTCCACCTGTATTTGAATATACTTCAGTATCTAATACTAATATATTAACGTCTTCTTGATTTGCGATAACATGGTCAAGTCCACCATATCCTATATCATAAGCCCAACCATCTCCACCAATAATCCAAGTGGATTGTTTTACAAGGTAGTCTTTTAATTCAAGAATGTCTTTTGCGGATTTGGAAGAATCACTTTCAAGTAATGGAATTAATTTTTTGGCAATGGCTAAGGTAACATCTCCATTTTGACGATTTTCAATCCATTCGGTTAATAATGGTTTGATTTTTTCGTTTTTAAATTGATCCAAAGAAGAAAGGATTAGATTTTGCAAACGAGCCCGAATGGTTTCTTGAGCAATCATCATACCAAAACCAAATTCAGCATTGTCTTCGAATAAAGAATTTGCCCATGCAGGACCTCTTCCTTCATCGTTGGTTGTAAATGGTGAAGCTGGGAAAGACGCTCCATAAATAGAAGAACATCCTGTTGCGTTAGCTATTACCATTCTTTCACCAAATAATTGGGTTACAAATTTGATATAAGGTGTTTCCCCACATCCTGCGCATGCCCCAGAAAATTCAAACAATGGTTTTTCAAATTGTACATTTTTATATGTCGATTTACCAACTAAATGAACTTTTGTAGGAACATCGTTGTATAGATATTCTGCTCTTAAATGTTCTTTGTTTTCGATTTGTTCGATAATCGGTTTTAGTTCCAAAGCTTTTGATTTAGCAGGACAGGTATTAATACAGACTGCGCATCCTGTACAATCTAAGATGGAAACTTGAATACGATATTTTAATCCTTCAAGTCCTCTTCCTAATGCATCTTTCCAAACTGTACCCTCTGGTGCTTTTAAAGCTTCCTCTTCTGTTGCAAGAATAGGACGAATGCAAGCATGAGGACATGCATAAGCACATTGATTACATTGGATACAGTTTTCGGAAATCCATGTGGATACTTCTTCAGCTACTCCTCTTTTTTCATATGCGGCTGTTCCATTTGGAATATGTCCATCTGCATAATCTAAGAAAGCTGATGTTGGTAAATCATATCCTTTAATAGCGTTAACAACGTCTGCTACATTTTTTACAAATGCAGGACGTTTTTCATCCACAACTACTATATCTTCTAACGATACCCAAGAAGGATTTACTTTAATTTGAACAAGTCCATCGGCTCCGCGATCAACGGCTTCGACATTCATTTTTACAATGTCTTCGCCTTTACGAGCAAATGATTTTTTCGCAAATGATTTCATAGCATCTTGTGCTTTTTCAAATGGCATAATTTGTTCGTTTAGTTTAAAGAAAGCAGATTGCATAATGGTAGAAACTAGTTTAATTTCTCCAATTTCTTTTGCTAATTTATAAGAATCTATAATATAGAATTTAACTTCTTTTCTCGCAAGGATTCTTTTAATATCGTTTGGTAAGAATTCAACGATATGATCTTGATCTTGCGTTGTACTTAGCAAGAAAATACCACCACGTCTTATTCCTCTTAATAAATCAAAACGGAACAAATAACTTTCTTGTGAGCAAGAAATAAAATGTGCATGATTAACAAGATAAGTAGAATGAATTGGGTTTTTACCAAAACGAAGATGCATTCTGGTAACTCCACCTGATTTTTTCGAGTCATACGATGCATAAGCTTGTCCATAAAGATCGGTATAATCTCCTATAATTTTAGAGATGTTTTTAACTGCTCCTACGGTTCCATCTGATCCTAATCCAAAGAATAACAATTCTGTTGTATTTGGATCGGTTACATCAGGGGCTTCTTCGACAGGAAGACTTGTGAAATTGACATCATCAACGATTCCAATGGTAAAACGATCTTTCTTTTCGCCTAACAAATTAGCATACACTGCAAAAATTTGAGCAGGAGTCGTATCTTTAGAAGAAAGACCATATCTTCCTCCAAGAATTAGTGGTTCAAAGTCTTTTCCATAAAAGATGGATCTAACATCTAAGTAAAGTGGTTCTCCAGCAGATCCTGGTTCTTTTGTACGGTCAAGTACTGCAATTCTTTTTACTGTTTTTGGTAAAACATTAAAGAAATATTTTTCTGAGAAAGGACGATATAAGTGAACAGCTATCATTCCTACTTTTTCGCCTTGAGATACTTTGTAATCCACTACTTCGTGCATGGTTTCTGTAACAGAACCCATTGCGATAATGATATCTGTAGCATCTTCTGCACCATAATAAGTAAATGGTTTGTAATCGCGTCCTGTTACTTTTGAAATTTCATTTAGGTACCCATTAACGATATCTGGAACAGGAGTGTAATATTTTTCTTGTACTTCTTTTGCTTGGAAGTATACATCATCGTTTTGAGCTGTACCTTTTGTAACCGGATGACTTGAATTTAAGCCACGATTTCTAAAAGCAGTAATCGCTTCTTTATCTAACAAACGATCAAATACTTTATAATCCATTACTTCAATTTTATTGACTTCATGACTTGTTCTAAATCCATCGAAGAAATGTAAGAAAGGAATGCTTGATTTAATGGCTGCCAAATGAGCAACTCCTGCTAAATCCATTGTCTCTTGAACAGAACCAGATGCGATCATAGCAAATCCTGTTTGTCTTGCGGCCATGACATCTTGATGATCTCCAAAAATGGATAAGGATTGAGCTGCTAAAGATCTAGCTGCTACATGGATAACTCCTGGTAAAAGTTCTCCTGCAATTTTATACATATTAGGTATTTTTAAAAGCAAGCCTTGTGATGCAGTAAAAGTGGTTGTTAAAGCTCCTGAAATCAAGGATCCATGAACGGTACCAGCCGCACCAGCTTCTGATTGCATTTCTACTACTTTTACTGGCATTCCAAATAAATTCTTTTTGCCTTGAGCTGCCCACATATCCGTAAATTCAGGCATTGGTGTTGAAGGGGTAATTGGATAAATTCCTGCAACTTCTGTAAACGCATATGCACAATACGCCGCTGCTTGATTTCCATCCATTGATTCAAAGTTTTTCTTTGTTGTCATAAATTAATAACCTCCCATAAATGATTCGTCTTTTTTAAGATTATTTCACTTTACCATTATAACGCAAAAAATGAGAAATGACAATTAAAAAATTATCAAATAATACGCTTTCATTCTTTTTATAATTGAAAGTTAAAAAGTGTTTTTTTGTCTTGTTTTTAAGCAGATAAATTAATAAATGAAATCTTGAATTTATAAGCACATCTCTTCAAGCGGCTCATTTTGCCTTGCACAAGTGATTTCAAAATCTTCTATGATTAGTCCTTGTTCTAAGAACACGTTCGTGTAAGCTGCCAAAGCATCTTCTTCGGTGTTGCATTCTTCTGATAGATGAGCAAGAATAATTAATTTTGTGTTTTCTCCCACTAAATTAATGGTAAGAAATGCACTATCATCATTGGAAAGATGACCTTGATCGTCTAAAATTCTTCTTTTTAATGTCCAAGGTCTGTTACTATCTAATAACAAATCTAAAGAATGATTTGCCTCAATAATGTAAGCTGTAGCATTTCGCAATATATCAAAATTCTTTTGTGGAAAATAACCCGTATCCGTTAGATATACAAGGGATGTTCCTGATTCGGTAAATCGATACCCACAAGGTTCAAGAGCGTCATGATAAGTCATAAAAGGCAGTATCGAACATTCATCTAATAAAATAGGTGATTCGAAATCAATAAACCGAAAATAAGAGGAATCTATTTTATCTAAAATGCGGAAGTTTAAATTTTTATAGGTGCCTTCAGATAAATAAATTGGCATTTTGTATGTTTTAGCTACCATGATAAGCCCCATAACGTGATCGATATGTTCGTGGGTAATAAATACTCCATCAAGAGTACTTAGTTCTTTGTTTCTTATAGAAAGGCGAAAAACGATTTGTTTCAATGAAATTCCTACATCAATTAAAAATTTCTTTTGGCCTATTTCTAAGTAAGTACAATTTCCTTTGGACCCGCTTGCGAGTACTATAAATTTCACATTATCACTTCCATGTTTTATTATATAACAATACAAGTCTTTTTTTACATAAAAAAAGCAAAAACGAAGGTAATTATTGTTCGTTTTTACTCTTGATCATTTTTCTTTTCACTTTTTAATTTTTCGAGAGCATCTTGTATCATTTTCTCTTTTTCTTCTAAAAAAATTTGCTTTTTTTGTTGACTGAGCGTTTTAATGATGTTTAAGCTCTCAGTAAAAGCAATCATGAGAAAAATGAGGACCGCGATAGCATATAAGAAATTCATGCCACCACTAAACACAAAATAATAAATATCTCCTAAAAAGGTTGATTTAGAAAGGTATTTCCCAATAACTAAGCTTGAATCAAAGTTTATTTCCCAGTCAAGTGACTCTTGGTTATTATCGCCTTTTGTCGTGATGTATGTAACGCCATCAATGACGGTAATGGATTTTATTCTATGCGTAATATAGACGCTTTCATCTCCTGGCTGATGAAACGTAATGATATCGTCTTTAAAGTATTCCGTCTCATTTGTATCTACAAAAATTAAATCACCTGTCATGATCGTATCTTCCATAGAAGGAGACACAACTAGAAACATTCCATAACCGAAAACGGTAGGAGTTCTTTCGTTTTTAATAGAAACTACGATTTGTAATATTAAGGCAATTGCCATCGCAAAGAAAAGATAAGGTAACACTTGTAAAATTATTTTTCCAGTTTTTTTAAGCATTAGCCTTCACCTCAAGTTTAAGCGGTATTTATTCCATAATCTCTATGGATTCGAATAGCCAGTTGAAAAATTGTAATTTGTTAATTCAACCCACGAAACATTGTCTGCTTGTTTTACTTCAATGGTAACTGTAACGGATAAAGGAACTCCAGAATAATCAATTCCTACAAATTCTCCATCATAATACATCGATGTAAGAATGCTTATCGCTCCAGATTCAGCTGATATCACATAATCTAAAGCCGTGTAATACCAATACTCGCTTGAATACAAAAAATTCGCATTCATCAAAACCGTTAAATGATCATCTACTGCATTAGAGTAAACAACATCATTTGCGGATGTTGTAACTTTAGTATATATAATTTGCATTCTCATTTGAGAAGTTATGGGTGAATTATTAGTTAACTCAAAAGCAGTAGAAATTAATTCTTGGCTTGGAACAATAATACTATCCTGTGCAATGAATTCTCCTGCTTTTTCATAGCGTAAATCTCCTACGCCGATTTCACCGCTTGGAAGGGTTGTTTGTTGAACAATCCATCCATAAGAAATCCCTATAATTACGAAAGAAACAAGTGCTAAGACTAAAGAGATTACACTAAAAATGAGTGCTTTTTGTTTCATAAGTATCCTCTCCTTATCATCTTTGAGAAGAAATTGAAATTGAAGAAATAATTAATTTTAGATTTTGGAAGTCATTACCTGCAAGTAACGAATCAATTGTAAAGGTAAAATAAAGATATACTGTACCTGCTGGCGATAATTCTAAATCGCCGGCAATTACAAGCCCTGAAGGCATTATAGCAAGTAAATCAGACATTAATTCAGCGTCTAATGCTTCCGTATTTATCGTATTTGAAGTAGTAATACGAATCACATCTAAAAGAGTTTGATTGTTGTCAAAGTTAGTAGTATCTCCTAAAGGGTCTGCTGCTGAATCTGTAAATTCATCTAAAGCAACTTGACAATGAATATCGATGTTTCCTGTGTTTTCAATCAATAAACGATAATAATAGATATCCCCTGGCACTCCGTCTATGATTTCAATCGATGTTGCTTCAACATAGTTTTCTCCGCCATCTGTTGACACTTCTAAAATGGCAGACGCTTCAATATTGGCGATGTTTACCATCGGATTAACTATCTCAACGATTTCTGATACCGCAAACCAAGCAAAAGAGGCTAAAACAAACAAAAAAACAGAACTTATCAATGCAATTAAAGATAAGGTAAAGCGTTTTTTTTGCATGATTTCACCCCGTTTTTTAGTCTTCGGCAGCTTCTAATTCTCGTTTCGCTTTTTCAAATGCTTTCACTAAACGTTTTTTTCTAGCGATACGAAGCAGTTTTTCAGCTCGTTCAATTTTCTTTTTAAGTGCAAGTTCTTCTTTTTGTTTTTGTTTCTTTTCCTCTTCTTTTCTTAGTCTTTCTTCTTCTAACAGACGTTCTCTTTCTGCTTTTTCGATTGCTTGAATTCGTTTTAATTCATCGCGATAGTTTCTAAGATTTAATAAAGCCACAGCTTTATTTGTTTTAAGTTGACGAATATCATCTTGTTTAATATTTTCAATTTGTCTATACACATTAAGAATTTTTTCTTGTGTTGATATTTTATCAGTTAGATTTGGTTCGTTTTCAGGATTAAACATAAATTTTATGTAGTCTTCATAAACTGCATTTGAAATATCAACAATTTGTTTAAAGATAATGTCAATTGCTTCTTCAAATGATATTCCTGCTTCAGATAAAGTTTTAAACCTAGCATAGTTGCTTTTTCGAATTTGGTCCAAATAATATTGATTCAAGTGATTGTTTTCAAACTCTAAATATCCAGGTTGTAAATACACATCACTTAAATTTTGCTTTGTAATTTTTGGAGCTTTAATTCGTTTGTAATCAAAAGGCACATCTTGATTAATACCAAAATCTTCGCTTTGTTGACTTGCAAATGTTGTATAAAGCATTAATAAAGCGTTATTAATTTGACCTATATATTCTTCGTCAAAATCAATGTCTCTTTCAAAAATATCTACGTCATACCCTACTCTGTCAATTTGGTCCATTAACACCCAAAGACTATAACATTGTCTAAAATCAATGTCTTTCATGATGATATTAGTTTTCATAATTGGTGGAGTAACTGGTGCAAATTCTTTCATTGCTTTCATAAAAGTAGACATTTTAAAATAAGTAATATTCGTTCTAACTTTTGTCATGCGATCAAACAACTCTTGATTTTGTTTGTCAACTTCATCAGAAGGTAACGTTTGATTAATTTTTAATGTAATATCGTAATCAAGTGTTGCATCGTTAAAAAAGACTTCAGATTTCAGATTCAAGTAATTAACATATTCTGTATGCATCTTTTTAACAATTAAGTCATATCTTTTTTCAATAAAGATAAATAGTTTATCAACTAATGTCATAAGGAACCGGTTTTCATAGGTTCCAAAATCAGAATCAGTATAAGAAGTTAAAACTTGAGATGGCGTAACTTCGCCTTTTGAATTCACATTTTTAATAAATTGTGTATTAGCAGCCAAATGCCTGATGGTTTCTTTGTCGGTTTTCTTTGCTTGTTCAACAGGAACCACAACTCTAACTTTTTTTAGACTTTCTCGAGGATTTCGAGTCAATTTATCAATTACGGGAACCGCTTTTTCCACAGAATCCAACCAAGAGTCATCAAATATCCGACGTTCTCGACGTTCTTTCTGATACAAAGTCGTATTCCCGCTTTTTAATAGGTTTAAAAATAATTGTGAAAATTCATCTTGTTCATTGAGTCGAGAAAAAGTGGAGTTTATTTTTTTATAGGTTTTCTTAGAAGCGTTATCTTTCATCTAGCATCACCCTATATCTGTTTTTGTAAGTTTCGGATATATTTAACCGATTCTTCAAAATTGTTTTTTCCAAAAATTTTATTGATTTGTTGAACTAAAGTATCTAATTCATCTCTTAAAAAAGCTAAATTTAAGCTTTCAAATTTACGCAATACTTTATTCGCAAAAATGTAATCCAATCCAGCCTCTTCTGCTCCTCCACACGCTACATATACAGGTATAAATTTATGAAGTTGAACCATGATTCTATTACCAAAAGCAATCTTAAAATTCGATTGAACGTATTTATCTAAAATAAGGAATTTATCTAGTAACTCTGTTGAAACAGGATATTTATAAAAAGCTTCATCAAATAATTCTTGAAGATAAGAGTTAGACATATGAACCGGTTCTGTTTCAGGAGCTTGAAAGAAAACTCCTTTGCTTTCGAATTCTAATGCGATGGCTCTGTCATATACTTTATCTGTAATTGTAAAGGTGGAATCATCCTTATTAGCAGTACCAACAAACCATACGTTTGGTGGAACTGTAATTTTTCCGTTGATTACTTTTAAAGGATCATTTGGCTTGCTATCAGGAACAAGGTCAATTTTCCATTCAGATTGATCTGGCATTTCCATGATAGATAAAAATTCTGCAAAATAATACTCAATTCGTGCAAGATTCATTTCATCTAATACGATAAGACTCACGTCTTTTCGATAAATAGATTCATATAAAGCTCTTAAGAAATCTGTTTCATTAAATCGTTTTGTAAATTCATTTAAATACCCAATGATTTCTGCTCTATCTCTCCAAGATGGTTGAACGGAAATGATCGCCGCATTATTATCAAAGAATTTCGCCATAGAATATGGTAAAGAAGTCTTTCCTGTTCCAGAAATACCTTCAAGGATAATAACTTTAGAAGACGCCATTCCAGCGAAAAATAATGAAATCATTTTTGGAGTATAATATAGTTTAAGTTGCGATGCAGAAAAATTAACAAATCGAGTAACTAACTCAGGCAGTGTAATATAATCAGACTCCACCATATAGATTTGTGTATCTTTTCCAGCATATTCTTTGTCTACTTGAATTAATTTAACAAAACGAGAAGGCCCTGTTTGAGCTTGAGAAGATGCTCTTGATTCAGCGTCTGGCTGATTACTAGGCATAGAGGGTCCCATAACGACTGTTGTATTTCCTGATGCCGTTCCATAAGCTGGTTGCATATAAGATCTTCCTGGGATAGGCCCTGTAACAATTCTTTCTGAAGGTTCACCTGTAGTTGCATTAATTCCAAGTTGAGAAACTTTCATAGCCATAATTTGATTTTTTTCATCGGCAAGAGCAATCACTTTGTCATTTAAAAGAGCAATTTCTTCAATTAACTCATTTTTTTCAATTTCAATTTTACGAAAAGCCATGTATTTCTTTGCCCATATAAAAAGTTTTGCAAATATAAATATCAAAAGTGAAATATTTAAGACAAAAGTTAATGCTACCATAGCCCAGGAAATAGGCGTAAAATCACCAGATTCCACATCTAATAATGCGAGGTAGGATCTTATGTTATTATAGATTTTAACAATAATATCATTCCATAATACGTTAAAAAAATCTTGGAAATCTTGCCAAAAATATCTAAATAATTCTATATAATAGCGAGAAAATTGATTCATAAATTCCAACCTCCCTTCCTGCAAATATCAGTAGCAAAAAGATTATAGATTTTCTACTTATTCAGTAGGTTCTTCTTCTTTTTTTTCTTTTGGTTTTATTTTTACTTTTGTTTCCGCTTCAAGTTGAGCTCTTGCCATAGCAAGTGCATCTTCTTGCATTTGTACTCGACTTCCCAAAGCTTTTTGAACGTTATAGTCTGACACTACTTTGACAAAGCGAATAATTTCGTAAACTAAGAAAGCAAAACATGGTAATACAATAAATAATAAGAATCCTGTTCCTGATTTCAAGAATGAAACAAGTCCATCGGTAAATGATCCAAGATTTGACCAAACTTTCCCATTCCATACACCGATAATATCGCCTTCAAAAACGATTTCTAATTGATCTTCGGGATTGTTATCACCATGAGTTGTAAACCACTTGATGCCTCCAATTTCATTGATTTCTTTGATAGTATGCGTATTATAAATGTCAACTGGTCCATCAGGTGTGACTAACGTCATTCTATACGATATTACATCATTTTCTAGCAAATCATCTACATTAAAGGTCGTGTCAATAAAAATTAAATCACCTTCATCAAAAGTAGGACTCATAGAATTAGATTGCACAGATAAAACTGATACACCTAAAAAAGTAGAACTATTTTTGTCTTGATCTGAAAACAGTGCCAAAACAGAATAAATTAGTACTAACCCGAGTACAACCCAAAATATCACATTTCCCGCGACTTTTAGTTTGCTTTTGCTGTTTATTGCGTTTTCCATAAAACACACTCCTTATAATAAGTTATTAAATTTAAGATAACTTATATTATAACGTAAAAAAATAAATAATTCATTACTATTTTAATAAATATATCGATAAATTAGGCATTTTTATGGTTTTTTTTGTATTTGGTCGTCTTTTCCAAACACACAAAGGAATTTATGTGTTTGGAAAAAACAACCCTTTATGGTAACACAACTTAGGATTTCGCCTAAGTTGTGTTAGTATTGAGGTTATTTTTTACTTTTAATTTTTGTGAAAAACTATTGTTTTAATCGATTTAAAGAATGGTGAAATTAAAAGCTACTGTCATTGGAGCGGCAGCAACATCTTGAGTTGCCTCTGCATCCCATCCTTCAAGATAAATTGTAACAAATACTACAACTGGAACGTTTGCTGTTAAAGTTTGAATAGTTGCGCCGTCAGCTCCGTTTGCAGCTGTAACAGATGCAGCAAAAGCAACTCCAGAATCTAGAACATAAGTAGAATATTCAGAAATTAAGTTAAAATTCGTATCCGTGATTGCAGGAATAGCAGCTAAAGATGTTCCGGCAAATGAGTAATCATAATCCATATCTGTTCCAAAAATCTTTCCATTAGTATTACCAGTAGAAGTGATTGCAAGTCTCATGGAATTTTGAACAGCTGTATTAACTGTTCCAGATCCAGAAGTACCAGTAACACTTTGTGTAGCTAATTTTAAAGTAGCATCCGTTTGTGCCATTACCCAAAATTTTAATTGGATAGCATATCCGCTTGTTGAATTAAAATCCGTTGTTGCAGTTAATGCTCTAGCGGTTGTTCCACCTATTACATTAAATGCATTTGCAAGTACACCAGAGTAATCTGTTTCCACTGTCGTAACAGGGGACATAGTCCAAGTAGCTAGAGAATACCCTAGTCCGGTTCCAAGGCCTGTTGGATCAAAGTTGTCGCTTGTTAATGCTGTTGTGTAATTAGAAGGTGTTAGTTCAGCAGAAGTTGGAGAAGCATTAATAGCAGTAGTAGCTGGTGCAACTTTAATTAATAGTGACTCTGCTGTTGTAATGTTTAATTCAAGAGATGAAACAGCAACAGTTGAAGATACGGTAAACCATGCATAAGTTGAGCCGATGGTCGCAACTAATGCGAAGAATAATACAAATGCTGATAGTAAAACTTTTGTTTTTAATGATTTCATAAATTTTCTCCTTTTATTTTTCTATATTTTTATTTTTTTGTTCTCTAAGTAAATACTATAAATTTGGGTTGTAAATCCTACTAATCGTAAATTTCATTTCGAATTTTACGCCGCCGCTGTGAAGATTTATGTTATGATTGGAATCTTCTCCTTCATACCATAAAATAACTGTCACTTTTAAAGTTTGCTCCGGTTGAAATTCAATGAATTCTTGATTCATAACAGTGGTAGCCCCTACGAAAGGATCCGTTAACGGTTCAAGCATTCCTGGATTATCTCCTGATGCTGATTGAACCCTTGCATAAGTTGTTCCAACTCCATTAAAGATCACCCTTACTCTTACAGCCTCATCAGCTCCCTTAGTAACAGATAAGAGCGAAATGGTCGCAGCTAAATCTACTGCATACTGTCCTGCATTTTGTACGTAAAAGGTTTGAACAAGGTAATTTTCGCCATTATTGGGTCCATTAACTGATCCAAGTTCTTCATCAGAAGGTATACATACACTATCTCCTATTGAAAATTCTGTGTACTCTGTTCCGCAATAGGCTGTCATTCCATCAGCTTCATCAACCTTATTTGCGATAATTCGAGTAACGAAATCAGGTACTTCAGGATCATCATACATCGTAATCCCAGCATCAAGGGCTAACCTATCAACTGAGAAGCTGAAGTTTCCCACCACTTCTCCATAGTAAGATATTGCAAAAATCAGAAAGGTAAGAACAGCACTAACGACAATTCCTAAGCGACTAGCTTTGGCAATCCGTGTTGCTTTGGAAGCATAGATTATTCTTCCGGCTAATTTAGCTTTTTGGCTCATACCGCATGCAATCCCTCCCATCTTCAATTATAAGGCAGGCTTTTGGTAATAAAAAAAGCCACTACCTTTTTGAGTACTCGGTCATTTTATACTTCTCACACGTACATCATAAGAAATAAAAAATGCCCTCGTCTCTAAAGACAACGGCAACTGGCTACCATCTCATCGAAGGCCCTATAGCTTTGCGTCACTAACTTTCGCTAGTTTTGCTATTTACGCACTCATTATATATTAGTCAAATTTCTTTGTCAAGTGCTTTTATCCATTTTTTTTACTTTTTTTTTACTTTTTTTACACTTTAAGGCACTTTTAGGCTTTGTTGGGGCTTTTAAAAGTGCCTCTTTGTGAGAAAAAAAAGTTAAGTATATGAATAAATAGCAATATATTTAAGAGAAAAATTCAAAAAATGTAGTCATTAATTCATCAAGTTTTACACAAGAGCAAAGCGTGTCACACCCATCAAATGTAATGCAAATTGAATTTATCGTAAGAGCATTTACGTTATCTAATCTATGTAGTTTTGGTTCAAATAAAAATCTTTTAAACGAGTAATTTAAAAAGCGAGTATCCTTATAAACGCATCCCTCCATTTACATTGATTGTTTGTCCGGTAATATAAGATGCGTCATCACTTGCTAAGAAAACAGCTGCTTTTGCTATTTCAATTGGTTCTCCCAATCGTTTTAACATCGTTAAGGCAGCAAATTGATCTAATAAATCTTGTGGGACTGTTTTTAAAATATCGGTCATGATGTATCCGGGTGCAATTGCATTTACTCTAACCGGAACGCCTTTTCTTGCAAACTCTTTTGCCCAAGTCATGGTTAGTCCAATCGCTCCTGCTTTTGATGCCGCATAATTAGCTTGACCAATATTTCCAAAAACTCCGACAACTGATGAAATATTAATAATAGAGCCTCCTCCTATGTTTTCCATTTGAGGACCTACATATCTCACTAAATTGAACAATCCTTTTAAGTTAACGTCTAAAACTAGATCCCATTGTTCGTCTGTCATTTTTCTTGTCATAGAATCTCTTGTAATTCCTGCGTTATTTACTAAAATATCAATTTTGCCATATTTTTCAATTATTACATTATAAAACGTTTTACAACCTTCTGTGTCTGTTACATTTAGTTGATAAGGAATAACATTTGCCATTTCATAGGTCATTTGTCCCATATCTGCAGCAATAACGATAGCTCCTTCTTTTGCTAATTCTTTCGCTATTTCAGCACCAATTCCTTTTGCTCCACCTGTTACAACGGCAATTTTTCCAATTAATTTCATAATCAAAAAACCTCCTTTTATCTTTATCTTTTAATAATGATTGATGTTCCCATTCCTCCGCCAATACAAAGACTAGCGAGTCCAATGTGGTTATCTCTTTTAATCATTTCATATAGTAAACTTACAACGATTCTATTTCCAGAAGCCCCTAAGGGATGTCCTAAAGCAATGGCTCCACCATTTACATTTATTTTTTTTAGAAGGTCTTCTTCATTGACGAGATGTTCTTTTACTAACTCTTTTACAACTCCAATGCTTTGAGCAGCGAATGCTTCGTTTAGTTCAATAAGTTCTAAATCATCTAAAGTAAGATTTGCATTTTTTAATGATTTTGAAATTGCAGGAACAGGTCCAAGTCCCATGACATTTGGATCTACTCCGCCTTGACCAATACTAATGATTTCTGCTAATACTGGTAAATGGTATTTTTTTACCATTTCTTCTGAGGCAATAATGGTAAAACTAGCTCCATCATTAATTCCTGAAGAGTTTCCTGCGGTAACGGACCCATCTTGTTTAAAGGCAGGACGTAGTTTTGAAAGCTTTTCAAGAGAAGTCGTTCTATTTGGATATTCATCGGTATCAAATATGATTGTTTCTTTTCTTGTCTTTATTGTTATAGGAATAATTTCATCTTTAAATCTTCCAGCATCTACTGCTGCAATGGCTTTTTGTTGAGATTGAATTGCAAATTCATCTTGAGAAGCTCTCGAAATGGAATGCATATCAACAATATTTTCAGCTGTGACGCCCATATGCAATTGACTAAATGCATCTGTTAAAGAATCTGATATCATATGATCTGTAAAACTCAAATCTCCCATTTTAACGCCTTCTCTAACTTTAGAAGATACGATATAAGGAGCTTTACTCATCGATTCCACACCACCAGCTACTACAAGATTAGAAAACCCAGCTTGTATTCCCACAAAAGCATTCATAATGGCTTTCATACCACTTCCACATACCATATTTAAAGAATAGGCAGGGACTGAATTAGGAATACCAGCTTTTATGGATACTTGTCTTGCTAACCCTTGACCTAATCCCGCCGATAAAATATTTCCAATAATTACTTCATCAATCATGTCAAGCGGTATTTTTGTTTCTTCTAAAAGCGATTTTAAAACGAAAGCTCCCAAATCTGAAGGGTGAACATCTTTCAATGAACCTAAAAACTGACCAATTGGACTTCTTTTTGCACCGACAATAAAAACTTTTTGTTTCATAAAATCCTCCTTCATTATATTTAAATTAGCTTAAACAAATCAACCCATTTAAGCTCTTTCAATTCTCATTTAAATCTTGGATATATCAATTCAAAAATATAATATGAATAATGTTTCATATTATGACAACATTTTATAAGATTCAAATAAATTTGTCAAGGGATATCAGGTAAAAAAACAAATAAATTTAAGGTCATTAATCCGCTTAAAATCTACAAGTATTAGAATATAATCTAATATAGTTAAAAATTCATTAAATAAAATAAACGTATTATCCTAATTTTATATATGAAATTTTATTCACCTATAATTTATGTAAAAATAAATCGTAAATAGTATTGTCATTTTAAATGCTTTGCTTTACAATAAGAAGTGGTGATGAAACGATGAATAAAATGGATTTTCGTCTTCCAAAAACAAAAGTAGGAGAAAAAACCTTCTACAAAATTATCAAAGCAGGAAAAAAACTGTTTTCAAAAAACGGATTCCATGTAACTTCGATTAATGATATCATTGCTAAATCAAAAGTAGCTGCTGGAACATTCTATATTTATTTTGATAGCAAACTTGCGCTTTATTTATATTTGCTTGAAGAATATCGTTATAGCATTCAAGATGAGGCAAATAAAGCTATCGAAGGGCTTACAACTCGCTTTGATATCGAAAGAGAGGGATTGAAATCCTTTATTATGTTTGTAAAACGAGATCCTCTCGCATACAAGTTGATTTGGGAATCACTCTTTGTAGATTCTACTATTTTCAAAGAATATTATCAGTCTTTTTCTCTATCGTACGTAAATCATTTAAGAAAATATGTAGAAATAGGTGAATTAAGAAAAGATATAAACTTAGAAACAATGTCTTATGTATTAATGGGTATTTCTAATTTCATTGGCTTTCAAATAATTTTCAAAGAACAAGCCAGTGAAACTGATATCGATTTTGTGGTAGATGAAACCATGAAATTGTTGAAAAATGGTATATTTCAATAATATAATTTTTGAAATAAAAGCACATTTTCTTCTATGGAAAATGTGCTTTCTTTATGTCTTATTTATAAAATTTATCGAAAGTATTCATATCCCATGGAGATTTCTTTAACATTTGGGTGACGTCTTCTGTAGATTTAGGTGGGCTGAAAAAATATCCTTGTAAAAATCTAACATCTAAATCAGCTATTTTTTGAATCATGATTTCGTCTTCAATGCCTTCGGCAATGACTATTTTTTGCTTTTTCATTGCAAATTGAATGACTCGTTGAATTTGATCTGACTCTGGAAAATCATTCATAATTTTTAAGACATCTTCTCTGCTAATTTTAATAATGGTAGCTTGAATGGAATCCATATCTGTAACTAGTTCAAATTGATCTCCTAAATCATCGATTGCAATTCTAAACCCAAACTTTCTAAATTCTCCTAAATTGTGAATTGCAATTGGATTTTTAATAATTGTGTAATAGTCCAATATCTCTAGGCAAAATATTTCTGTTGTTACTTCGTGTTTTTTTACAATATCAAAAAAAGATTTAGCTAAATTTTGAACCATTAATTGTTTTGGAGATAAATTAATGGAAATAAAAACATCTTTTACTCTAAATTGTTTTTTCCAATTTACATATTGAGATACCACTTTTTCAAATCCCCACGTACCAAACCACGTAATGTCACCAGTTAAATCCATTACGTTTAAAAATTTTCCTGGTGGCAAGATTCCCATGGTAGGGTGATTCCACCTTAAGAGGGATTCTAATCCTATAATCTTTCCTGTCTTAATATCTACGATTGGTTGATAATAAAGTAAGAATTCATCATGAGAAATGGATTTTTTAATTTCTTGGTAGTAATTAATGTTGAATTGTTCTTTTTCAATTAAATCTTCTGAATAAAGGGCGAAACGATTTTTCCCTTCTTTTTTTGATACGTAGAGTGCTATTTCAGCATTTTTAATTAGTTGCGTTGCATTAATTCCATCATAAGGAAATACGACGATACCGATTGATGTCGTAATATTCTCCGCCACAGACTTTAAGGGTTCGCTTACCATCAACAATAATTCTTGTGCAGATCTTTGAATCACGTCATTGTCAATTTTGCCTGATAGATAGCAGATGAATATATCGTCTTCATAGTGTCCACAAATACTTGATTTTGATTGAGTTCTCTTTAATCGTTTTTCAATTTCTAAAATAATCTTATCTACTTCTTTTTGATCATACTTATCAACGATAAATCGAAAATTATCAAGATTCATAAAAAATAAAACACTAATCGCTCCTTCTTTTGTATGACGAATTTCTTGATCGATTAGTCCAACGATGTCTTTGCTTTTCTTACTTATAGTTTTTGATTCTGAAATTAATTTAGCTTGTTTGTTTGAAGCGTTTTCCCCTTCGTCTTGTTTTGTTTTTAAAAGTTTTCGATCATTCTTTTCTTTTTTAATTTCTTTCATTACATTTTTAAACAAAAAATACAAGACAAGGCATGTCATAAAAATTATGACGATAGCAGCAACTAATTCCCAGGTTTCTCCAGGGTATGTTGTATCTAACATGTTAAGTAATCTCACTTGTTTCACCTCTATTCATAATAATCTTTTGCGGCAAAAACATCAATCCGTTTCATTTTTGCGACCTTATAAAATTGGTCAATGTAATTGATGGTTTCATCGTATGTCAATGGTTTTGAAAACAAAAACCCTTGAAAAATATCTGTTGAGATTTGCTTTAAATATTCATACTGTTTTTTTGTTTCAATACCTTCAGCAACGACCTTCATGTCTAGGTTGTGGACAAGTTCCACAATCGTACCAATGATTGAATGATCTTTTTTCCCGCCAAAAATTCCATCCACAAATGATTTATCTATCTTTAAATTATCAAATGGGATTTTTCGCAAATAGGTAAGTGAAGCGTATCCCGTACCAAAATCGTCAAGTGCGATTTTAGCTCCAATCGCATGTAGATAATTAATGGTTTCTTCTAAATAAATCGTAGATTCTATTAAAACACCTTCGGTTATTTCTAATACCAAATAACGAGGGTTAATATTTGTTTCTCTAATAATTCGTTTCAATACATCAATGAAATTCTTTTGCAAAATTTGTACAGGGCTTACATTGACTGACATCACAAAATCTCTTTTAAACTTTTTTGCGAACTCAACTTGAGCTTGACAAGAACTTTCTAAAATCCAAGTTCCAATCGGAATAATTAATCGCGATTCCTCAGCATTTGCAATAAAGACTTGAGGGCTGATTTCGCCAAGAGTTGGCGATTTCCACCTTACTAGTGCTTCAAATCCGTAAATTTCATTTTTATTGTCTATTAATGGTTGGTACTTTAAATATAATTGATGTTTTTCAATAGCTACTGCTAGTTCATCACTAATTTGAGCGTGATAATTTACTTCTCTTGTTAATTGATCATTGTAAAAAATGTATTTCCCAAATCCAGCTTCTCTTGCTTTATATAACGCTGTATCACACTTCTTCATCAATTCAGACATGTTCTTACCATCTGATGGGAAGATAGAAATTCCTATATGTATTTTTACTTCTACTTTTATGTTTTTTATCTCAAATGGTTCTATAAAGCTTTCCAAAACTTTTAACACTTCTGTTTCAACGATTTCTAATGACTTAACTCCTTTAATTATGAAAACAAATTCATTTGAACTGTTACTCAATATATTTTCATTATTAGGTAGCGTTTTTTGAAGTCTTAACGCAATTGCTTTGATTAATTCATCGCCTATCATTTGACCTTTAGTTACGTTGATATCTTTCAGATTATCAACATCTAACAGACAAATTGCGACCTTTTCATTTGGTTTTAATATTTGTTCGTCAATTTCTGAATGAACGGACTTTCGGTTTTTAAGTCCAGTTAATGAATCATATAAATAACTTTGATATACTAAATCTACTTGTTTTCCAATTTCTTTAGACATAATATTTAAAGCATCCGCAACGTTTTTCAATTCGTTATTTTCTGAAATTTGAACGTCGATGTTATAATTTCCATTCTTAATTTCTTCAATCGAATGAAGAATGTCACTTACCGGGCTTAATGTTTTATTAATCTTTTTACTCAAAATGATTGCAACAAGAATCATAAGGATTAAAATGAACACCACTAAGAATAAAAAAATGATTTCTATTCCAATAAAAACTTCTTTTTCAACGAGAACAGCAACGGTCCATTTACAATCATCTAAATAAGAAAACGACACACTATAGTCTGTTCCGAAGATACTTAATTTTTGAACGTTATCTTGATTTTCAATGTTTTGAATTAACAATCCAAGTCCGTTTTCAGGGTATCCATAAGCTTGATCAAGAACAATAACTTCGGGTTCATCAAGCATTTGATAACCTGGAAGTGCTGCATCTGAATAGTGCAAAACAGTTAAAACTCCGTCTTTTTCAACAAAGATAGCAAGTGCTTTTTGAGAATCATTTGAGTAGTAATCGTATTCGTAAATTGCTGAGGAAATGGTTGATACCAAGACATCAATTCCAAGGTATCCAATCACTTCTTCTCCATTATACACTTTACTGACAAAAGTTAAAACATCTTCTGAAGATAAACTATCAATATAAGGCCCTGTAAACACAAAATCGTTTTGACCTAGTTCAATAAACCACGGTCTTTGTTGAAGTGTCCAAGTATCGTCAGATATTTGGCCGGAGGTTCCTACAAAACATCCATCCTCACCTGTCGAACAATTTGTGTCAGTTGCTACAAATAAAAAATCATATACTCCTTCAGAACTATAATCTTTCACAGATTCTAGTAGTAAGATAAATTCATTATAAATAAGATAATTAGGATCTAGTGTATCTGTTATAATCGGATTTGACCCTGTTTGAAGGTATGTTAAATAATTAATGACCGCTTCATCTTCTGCAAGCATAAACACATCACTTGTAGTATCTTGAATAAAAGCATGAATTGCTGTAACTGCATTATTTGATTCTAGTTCAGCATTTCGAATTTCAGAATTTGTTAAACTATCTATATAAACAAAAGAAATGATTGCCATGATGATGACTAAAAAGAGCGCGTCCAAAAAAACAGTCAAACTAACAATTCTTTTGGCTAAACTATTTTGTTGAATTTTTGCTTTTCTTCTCTTCATAGATCCTCACCACCTTTTAAATCTAATTGCCTGCCCACGATCTAAAGAAATCAAACAATCCCCAAGGTGCGTCCGTTGAAACGGGGTTTGCTTCTCTTATATATATATTAAATCTTCGAGATCTATTTTTTGTCGCATACTCGATGTAAAAATACTTGCCTTCGATTTCAGAAACTAAATCTAAATTGAAATCTGTTGTCTCATATAATGTATATTCTAAAAATTCGATTTCATAAGTATATAAATCATTTAGGTAAGCATCGAGTGGTAATTCGACATCAAACACATAGAATCCTCCACGGTTACGACCAAAACTATATCTGTAATTTTCTGAAGTTGTTAAGTAAAACTGACTCATTTGATTATATAATCCTGTGATTTCGGTGAACTCTGGATAATCATCTGGGTTTTCTACATTAATAACTGAGTCATCTCCATCGGTCATGAGATTCTTAACAGAAATAATAGCAAGTTTATCTGAAAAATCGACACTTTCTGAAGCTAAAGTACAAACTTCAGGTTCTCCAGAACAATAATAGACATCAAAGATTAATGTAACATTATAGGTCACATCTGTGACGGTAACGTAGTAATAAGTATAAAAATCTCGGTCTTCTGATGTGACTCGATATTGAATTACGACTTCCTGTTCTCCAACTGGTTCTTCACCTGTCAAAGGCATCAAGGTATAATCGGTAATTAATTCATTTTTTTCAGCTGGATCTGAATTAATATCCACTTCAGTCGTCCAAGACCAAGTTAATGCCTGCAAATCATAATCATGTCTTGAAAGAGTGGCTCCATAAGGAATATAGTTTAACATAAATGGTACATAATCATTTAAAGTAACATTGGAAACTTGTCCATCAACTCTAAAATAACGATAACCTAACGTATTTGCTCCATCATAATCAATTCCCGCAAAATAGACTCTAGGATCAAGCCCGGTAGCTTCATTCACCGCTCCAAATTCATCAGTGATACGAATGGTGGGATAACTTGTTTCATTGGCTAAATCGGAAAAACGAATATCGGTTAAATAAGCATCAGTTCCAGCCAACTTCGTAATGTCAAGCGTATCCACAAAGGAAACATAATAGGCTGTTCCATCACGGTAAAAGTATCCGCTAAATGTATAAATTCCTGGGATTGTAGAATAACTCATTGTAATGTATAGATAATCTCCTGTTGAAAAAGTAATCCCTACAATATCTTCTTCAAGATACGTGGTTAATCCATCTAAACTAGTCGCCGTAATAGAAATGTCAAAATAGGATGTACTTCCTTCAATTATGTTATAAAGATTTAAGTTTTGATCGAGTCCAAGATCTACCGTAAATACGGTAAAATCGTCTTCACGAAGAGCAAATACATCTTCTAAATCTGTATCATTTCCATTGGTCAATACTGAAACCAATCCAATGGAACGTTCAATCAAATTATGGGTGTATATTTGAGTTGAGTTATCTTCAGCTTTAATTATAATTTCAATTTGATACGTTTTATATCCACTGTTATATGTTGTACTTACAAGTCTTGCACTTGTTACACTTGCAAACTTAGAAAGAGAAAGTGTGTCATCATACATATAGCTAATGTCATACGTTGCATTTGATAAATAGGCAACTATTCCACCATCAATGTTTTCTGTAAAATTATCCGTTAATGCCGTTATACTAACCAAAGCACCTAAACTTATGTAAGACGTAATGGTTGTTCCAACAATAGAAATAGAATCATCTTCTGAATAATAATCAAAATCAATTATTGTTTTTGCAGATGATGCTGCTTTATCAAACAAAACGGTATTTGTAGCACTACTGCTAAAGTATCGATATTCAAAGTGATAATCTGCCGAACGTAGATTACCATAAAACGTAAATGTAATACTATAATATCCTGTGCCGGAAGTAATCGTAACCGGATCGGCTAAAACAGTATAATAAGAGGAAGGGATAATATCATCATTACTATATCTTAACACAAAATAGTCTTTAAAATCATAGCCTAAAGTTAAAATACCTTTTGTATCCTCAAAATTAAAGCGAATCGATCCAGCAGAGGTTACATCGCCTAAACTTCGAACATCTTCAGGGTTGGTTGCTGTGAAGGTAGATCCTCCATTAAATTGAACAGAATCAATGCCGATTGTTCCTGTAGAAATCCCAGAAATTCCTGGTGTAAAGATAATATAGACTTCATAATCAGTATAATAATTTGATGATGCAAAGATCAAACTTCCTATAAAAGCTTCAGAATAGACAGTTAAATAACCAAGAAACATCGGAGCTGTGTCAGCTACTATGTCTTTTGATGGTAGGGTTATTTCCAAAAGGGCAGGAAAACTCATTGAAATACCGTCATATCTTTCAGGGTACAACAGCGTTCGGTATTCCAATAAATCTACAGGATCTGGATCATAGGCATCTTCGGCTTTTTCAGCTACGAGTGCATTTAACGATGTAAAAGCATTCGTTACAGCATAATTAGCTGTTAAGTCCAATCCTGAAAATGCTTCCATACTAATGGTATACGTAATAATGAAATTGTCATTATCAATATCCGCGTTGGCAAGTATCGTATCTGAACCATCATTTTCTGTTAAAATCAACAGTTCTGTACCGCTTGCAATTAATTCTGATTTTTCATTAAAAATGGTTTGTCTTAAATCGTCGTATTTACTTATTAATAAAGTATTTAAATCTGCTTGAAACGAAACAGATACATTTGCATAATCAATCAGTAAAGAAATTTGTGATGCATAGTCTTCATCGATTGGTCTAATCTCATCTGTATTAATATTGGCAGGTAATACAGCTCCATAAGTAGAGCCTGCTGTAGTGGATAATACATACATTCCATCTGGACGATAGTTTGGGCTTAATTCGTCTTGAAAACGATCTGCTAATAGAGTAGATCCCATGAAATAAATATATTCGGTTAAATCAGGATTTACTCTCATTTCAAAATCTGCGTCGTACATATATTCGGTATCTGAATTCGAAATTAATGGATCAAATTCATCTTCAGTGATCCAAGGAACATCGATTGAGTCTATGTAATAAGGTGTAGGAGTAGATAAAAGCGTGCCTATAACCGGAGTTGATCTACTCGTTGAAGTGTACGAATACGTTCCTATAATAACATTAGGAACAGCTTTTTCTATTACAATCCCAACTTGTTCATACACGTAGTTCGTTGCTGTTATACTCCAGTTTCTACTATATCCTGTATAACTTGTTATTTCATAGAAATAGCCTAGATTAAATCCAGTGAACACAGCTTGTGTGGTGTCGTCAACTTTTGCAGAATAATAAACAGCATCATTAAATCTAAAAAAACGAGAAGAACTTGAAAAGTTATATACTTGATCTAATCGTCCAATTAAATCAACATCTGGGTCTGCGTTTACAATAAAGTCAAATTCGCCACCCACACTTGTCATAATTCCACTTAATCCTCTTTGAAGACGTCCAAAGATACCGCCAAAACCTCTTTTACCTCTTGGTTCCTCAACGGTGTATCCTGTTGGATATAAAAAGATATCATCTATATCCATAAAATAACTGGAGATATCTGAATAACTCATAGAATAAGAATTAATACTTGAAACATCCCCCGCTGGGACTGCTCTAATATTTCCATAATTAATAGCGGTGTTGATGTGTACAATAGTGGTTTCTGATCCAAGAGCATAAGTTGCCCCTACTACCCCTCCTGCCACATCCGTTGAAGAAACTGTTCCATGGTTTAACATGCGTCTCATCACTGAAAGTCCATACCCAATAACGCCTCCTGCAGAAGCGTTAATTTCTGGTCGTTCTTGAGAAGCTGTTGTAGTATATTGAGAATAAACTGCTCCATATGTTGTAGCAGCTCCATAGATGATTTCAAAAGATTGATTAGTTGGAGTATCTTCAGTATACTCTTTTATAATAACAGTCAAAGCTGATACGTTTCCAAAATTTAATCCATTAGATAAAACGGATAACTGAATGGTGTTTAAAAGTCCCATTCCAGCAGTAATTCCTCCTGCATAGGCTTCAGCATACAAACTAACACCTAGTACACCACCAGCTCTTGCAAAACGATAACTTTTTGCGACGATATCGCCATTGTTACCTGTATCATAAACTCTAGCATCACCTGATAAGGTTGCCGCGACTACTCCTCCTACAACCACTCCTCCTGCATAAATTGAAATTAATCCTGCTGAAGTTTGATCTGTTAGGAATGTTGCGGTTGCTGAAGAATTTGAATTATATACAGTGACATCTCCTAAATTTGCTGCATCTTGGATGGAGCCCGCGTTTAACGTAGCAATTCCACTAGCAAACGTATTGCTAAGTCCATTTACTCCATAAATATTTTGAGCTTCAAGTCCATAAGATGTCGTAATGTTTCCATAATTAATGGTATTGATAATACCAATGGTCGCAATGGGTAGAGTAGGATTCTGAGTTTCTGACTGTAAATCTCCAGAAAGATTGGTGTTAGTAATTCCACCAACCAGTAAAATGCCTGTACCAGTCATTTTAGCAAAAACAAGATTTCCTTCATTTAAAGAATTCTTGATGTATTTCCCGCTTGTTAGTGTTTTTGTGATTCCAGAAAGATAAAGTGCGTTCGTTCCAACGTTTACATTCACAACACTTAATGTTCCATAATTGGATACATTTAAGAAATTCACATTGGTCGAAGTGGTAATTCCAGAAATAGATAAAGTCGTCGCTAAATTAATGACGGTTAACCCTGAATCTTTCCAAAAAGTAACATCTCCATAATTCGCAGAATAGCGAATGATCGTTGTATTATTATTATCAGAACGATACAAAGGCGAAATATTGACATAATAAGAAGAATCGTAAACGAAATCTCCATGATTATAAACTCGAGAAAGAGTTACGGCTTGTGTTCCTATATCAAAAATGGTTCCTGTGTATTGGAATAATTGATTGGTATAAGTTGCTCCAGTCGTATTATAAATAAAGGTTCCATAGTTAAATAATAACGCATATTCGACTGGCACGCTTGTATTTGTTATTCCAATGCCAGCAGCTTTTATAACTGAGGTTTCTGTTACATATGAAGCATGAATCGTTCCGCTATTATACAAATTTGCAAATTGATAATCAGGTCCTGTTTCTAAAACAGGTTTCACTCCCGTTAATTCACCAAATACACCACCAATTCGTTGATTTGATGGTAACGAAACAGTATTTGTAACACTATTAACATAAAGATCTCCCATATTTGCTACATTGACAAATTGATGAATGGCAGTGGTTAAATTTAAGATATACCCAACAACTCCACCCATTTTAACGGTGATAGCGGTTGTTCCAGATGCAAGATAAAATGTAGAAGAAGTTCCAAATCCATAAAGCGTTCCATGATTTACAGCTTCTGTTACTACTAATTGAGCTTGATCTGCAGAACCTACGATTCCACCAATATAATATTTAGCTGCGATATTATAAGTGGATAAAAAGGTATGAGTATTCATATTGATTGTACCACTACTTGAAACTTCGTTGATGACTCCAGATGCTTGTCCTACGATGCCACCAACATGGGTTTCGCCTATGGCTCCAGTTCCCATATTAATGTCAACATCAACGATAACATCCTCTATGATGCCACCAGTCATTCTTCCAGCTATCGCGCCTACATAAAAGACACTACTATAGTAAGTTGCTGTATTGGTAAGAGAAATAGTAGATTCATTGAAATTTAAATTATTAACCGAAGCCCCAGATCCAATCACACTGAACAAACCAGCATAATATAGAGTTCCTCTCAAAATTCCAGTTGAAATTGTCAAATTATAAATATAAAAATTATCACTTAAATCCGTTCCTTGATCGTTAAAACCAGTCAGACTTCCATAAAAAGTCACATTTGGTGTTGTATAAACCGTTGTCGCTAAAACACCCATATCAATATCGTCAGTAATTTCATAATCTGCATAAGCATAAGCAACACCGTTATTTTCGGTAACAAATGCTAAAACTCTAGAAAAGAATTGTAAGTCAATTGCGGATGTTATTAAATACGCATTATTTGAATATTCTAATCCTTGAAGAAGTGGATAACAATCGTCTTCATAAAAATGCCAGTCATCTGTTAATGTGTTAAGGGATGATGCATCTGATTTCAACACGGAAGTTATTTCACCAGTTGCATAAGCATTTGGAGTTGCAATTGTAAAAGTGGATGTACCTACTACCACTTCTAATAAATAGACCTCTGAGTCATACACTAAATTTGAATAAGTTCCTGTGTTTAGATATAAGACAGGTTGAATATTAAACTTATTGATATAGTTACCATTGACTACTACTTTTGAAACATAATAGGAGTTGGTGAAAATTCCTGCATTAGTATGAACCAATCCAGCTGCTTCAAACACTTCAGAAGAGGTTCCTACTTTGTACCGAATACCAGCTTCTAAAACATCAGTTCGACTATCGATTACATACACATGGTCGACAACTCCGTTTGATAAATTAATTCCCACAACATTTGATACTTTATCAATATCAATGTGTAAATTAAGTAATTCAAACGTCGGATTTAACAATCCAAAGTTTTTGATGACGCCATCATTAAAAGGAAACATCGAATAATAACTGGATAAAGCAATATCAACCGTATTTCCTCCTACGGTTTGAGAACTAACAAGATATTCATATCCTGCAACATATAAGTTTGAAATGGCAAACCCTTGTCCATCAAAAGAACCTGTAAAAATATTTTCATTAAATACTGGTTGTTCTAGCTCATCATATCCTGAAAAAGAATATCCAATGGGAATAAATGTTTTTGATCCCATGACAGAATAATCAATGTTCTTTCCTAGCACATAGTCTAAAGATAATAATACTGCAATTTTTTCTTCTGATAATTTGTAATTTTCAGTTGGTACGGTGGATTGATATACTTGTTCAAACGATACATCTATAGAAAAACGATACAATCCTTCTGCGGTATCAAAACGAATTTTTTTACCAGCTGCCGCATCAGAACATTCTTGAGGAGTAGCTGCTAAATTACAATAGTTGTTTCTATATTCAGTATAAGTAATATAATCCGTATTTGATGTTAATACAGATAAAGTGGTTTCCCAATCATAATTTCCTTCAAAGACAGCCACATCTTCAATACCCGTAGTGGATAATCCAAGTGGTTTTGCTTCTACCACAAAAGCAGATGTAATAAAAGAAAAAACAACAAGCGAAAAAAACGCTATTAAGCGCAATAAATTTTGATTTCTAAAAATAATTTTTCGCATAATATTTCCTCCTTACGGTTGAATCCAACTTCCTTCTGTGTCCCACGGTGGTGTCGCAAGACCCCAAACATTTTCAGGACCACCTAAAGCTTGTACTGCTTCAATTGAGAATGCAATTTGCAAAGAATATCCTGGAGAATAATTCGAGAAAGTACTACCCGTATATTCTGAAATCAATTCAAATGTAAGCGGAACTACTTCTGATGTTCTTTGAACAGGAGAAGTATAATAAATGTAATTATCAATACTTCGATTTAAATAATACCAATCAGTTGTTGCAAAAGTGAAAGGCATATACTCTTCATTTAAAATCGACAATTCGGTAACGATTCCTTCAAAGTTTGTATAAGTTAATGTTAATTGCTCATAGATTTTAACTCTTAAATATGTATCAACATTGCTTAACACTTCAATATCAAGTCTAAAGTTTTCGAAGTAATTCGAAGAAGAATTACTAATAATATTAATTGAGTATACTCCTGGCTTATAAGTGCTAGTTCCGATTAAGACCTCTACCGCTTCAACCCTGTCTACTCCGTTTATAAAATAGGCATCAATATTGACATCGACAAATCCAACCTCAACTCCAAGGGAATCCTCATACATTTGAGTAAACCAAGCAAAACTGGCAAAGACAAAAAGAGACAATGAGAAGATTAGCATTGCCAAAGAAATGAGAAATCTTTTTTTGAGTAGATTTTCGCTCAAATTCATCAACTCTTTCTTTCCTTATATTTAATGTATGATTTTTTTATACAAAAAAAGCCATTATCTACATAACGATGCATTGATTTATTTCTAATACGGTATTAGAAATAAAAAAATGCCCTCGTCTTTAAAAGACAACGGCAACTGGCTACCATCTTATCGAAGGCCCTATAGCTTTGCGTCACTAACTTTCGCTAGTTTTGCTATTTACAGAAGTTATTATATAATTGAAATTAATTTTTGTCAACTAAGATTGTCAATTTTTCCATAATTAATCTAAAAAAACAGCATCCAAATCCTTGTTTTTTTAAAAATTAATAAAATTTGAAATATTTTAGAGACTCAAATCCCTATAAGCTCATAAAATAATCACAATATTTTTGTTGTTTTTAAATGAAATTAATGATATCATAGAGGTTGCAAATTTAATAAGGAGTGGAATCTATGAAAAGCCTATTAACAAAGAAAGTCGTCATTGTATTTTCCGTTTTAATTGTAATAGTTCTATCTGCTATCTTGCTTGCTTTTTTAACTGGATCAACAAATTATCCAGAAATCAGCGACCCAGATGGAATCTTTTATCAAACTACTGATGACGATGGAAATGTTCTTTATACAATAACAAATAAAGAATTATTTGAAGAAATCAAAACAAACGATGGTATCGAACAATTATTATTTATGGTTGATGCCTATTTACTCGAAGATTATTTAAATGCTTTAACAACGGAACAAATTGAAGCAAAGTTGTTAGAACTTGAGTATGGTACATCTGATTTAGATGAAATCAATGCTCTTGAAGCCGATTTAAAACTTCAATATGAAACAGCTTATCAACAAAGCATTACTTTGGCAGGATATTTAAACAACGAAGAAGCTTACGCAAAAATCATTTTAGCGCGTGAAGAGTTTGTTCGCCATATAATCGACGTGAATGAAGAAATCACGGATTTAGCTGTCGCAAAAGAGTATGCTAATTACTATTTTGAAGACATAGACGCTCTTAAAATTCGTTTTACTAGTTCAGAAGATGCAGCCTTTGTAATGAACAAAGTTAATCTTGTGGTTTACAACTTAACTAGTTTAAGAGAATACAGTGGTTTCATTTACCAAACAGAATCTATTCTAGACCCTTTAGAAGGTGTCGTTGAAGCTTATAAAACGGTTACTCCATACTTTTTTGATCAAGATGAAAATATATTAAATCTAGATGAAGAAATTATTTATACGCTTGGGACAAATTCAATCTACACTGATTCAAGTGATGATGAATATGCAATTGATGAAACTGGAAACTTAGTAGACATCGCAGACGAAATCGTTATCGAAAATGATTTGTTATTTGATTCGGTCGAGACAGCGCAAGCTTACAAAGATGCAAACACCATTTATTACACCGTTTCTAAAGTGGATGCCTTTGACGAAAACGAAGACGCTGTTGTTACTGATGGAGCAGACGTTGTTCAATATACCATTGATTCTGATGGGAAAATATATGATCTATTATCTGTTGATGTTACTAGTACTACTGATTTAATTGTTAATAAAATTTATACACCTATCGAAGACGTTAATTCATTTACTTTAAACAACTCCATTGAATTAACCAATGCAGAAATCTTACTTAAATATATTGCAATGTACAATTATGTTTACGAAGTACAACGTGATTCATTACCAACAGACGCAACAGCTGATGAATTAATCGCTTTAAACAATGATTTTCTAATTCATAATTTTGATGAAGTTTCAGCGTACCAAGCTTCTCTTGCTACTTACATGTTTAGTACTCTAGACTTAAACGATGAAGATTTAAAACCATTTACCGTGACTCCTAAAAAATACGCTGCTTCAAGTGATAATGGCTATTATATGGTATATAAATTATCACAAGTTGATAAGGTTGATGTTTTAGAAATCATGTTAGATTATATTGAAAACAATATCATTTTACCTTCACAAACCGTAGATAATTTAGAGCTTCCTGTTACAGGATGGTATAGTTCTACTATTACTTGGTCTTCTGGAGACACAGCTATTATTTCAAATGCTGGAGTGGTTACTTTACCTGATGCGGATACAGAAGTTGAATTAACTTATACCATTACCGCAAATAGTATCACAAGAACTGGAATTATTACTGTTAATGTTTTAACAGAAGGTACTACAAGCGAAGTGACTCAAAACACTTCAGACGAAGTGACATTCAAATCTTTATTAAATGATGACGCCTTATATCTTAGTCTATATAACGGACTAATTGAAGATATGGTTACCGGATCATCTTCTGATACAAATATTTCTTCTCGACTAGTTACATTAAGAGCGGATTATGGGTTTGTAATCTATGATCGTTATCTTGGACTAGATTACCAAGAAACAGATGCTACTTATGAGTTAAACGAAAAAGGAAATAAAGTGTTATTAGCTACCTTAACGGGTCGCCCAGGTAGTGAAGAAGCTGCCTTTGAAATCAGCGCAGATGATTTCTTCTCGTATACTCTTACAAAAAACGCTGCTCTTTATACGCTTTTTGCTTCTGAATACAAAGAACTTGTCGCATCTGATTATTTCACTGAAGTATTTGGCAGTGTGACAAACATTGAAAAAAACAAATCAGCTCGTATGCTTGAAATGTATGATTCCGTGCAATCCGCAAAAGATTACTACTCTTACTTACAATCACTTTATGCATCTTATGGATTGGCATTTACCTATAATTCATTTGCTGATTACGCTTATTCTCAATACGGTACAAAAACGGAATACCAATTGCTTGAGTATTTTGTAGAAGGTGAACTTCAACCTTATTTGATTAACGAAGCTATTTCAGATTATGATTTGATTACATTACTTTATCCTACTGTTGAATCTTATTATCAAAACTATTTCTCTTTAAATGTAAGCCATATCGTAATTTATCTTGATTTTAATGAAGATGGAACTCCAGATGATTTTATGGAATACATTGATAATTTAACAGCACTTGAAGCTGATGAATTTGAAACATTAAGAGCGGGATTAGAGTATGAAATTGATCAATACTTAGATGATGACACAAATAGTTTTACAACTCTTGTTTCTGATTTCCAAAATGCTTCACGGGAAGATGAAACATGGGGAGATTTTAAACAATATGGTTTTTTAATTCTAACAGAAGACTTAAATACCGTTGATGATGATGACGTATCTCATTCCTTACAATATAGCGGTACTTATGGAATTAAAGATACTTACGTTACTGAATACGTTGACGCTTTAATTGCTCTTTATCAAGCTTATCAATCAGACATTAACCAAGACGTTACTGAATTGTATTCAAATGATGAAAACATTTCCATTGAAACAATCTTTGGTATTCACATTATCCTTGTTACACAAGGCGATGACTTTGATCATCCAACTGCTGCTTTTTCAGAAACAGATTCTCAAAATCCAATTTATTCTGTTGGGTCTGAAAACACAGAAGCAATTCCTTCAATGGAACAATTACAACTATACGCTGATTATTTCTTCTATAGTACTGTTTATAATTTAACAGATGCAGATGTCGAATCAACGTATGGAATTACCATACCAAAAATTCCTGCAAGTGTTAACTCTACTCTAGAATTCTACTTTGGAGATTTACTTTCAAGCTTTTACGTTGTAGGAACGGTCAATGTTATTGTAGCAGATAAAATGGTAGATGGCAGTTTTGTTTCAACTGATTATTTAAATCTTACAAACGCCGAACTTCAAGCATCTCTTTTAGCAATAAGAACTGTATATTACGATGCTTTATACGGCCAATACGCTGACTAATACTTTAAAAGTTATATAAAAAAAACAGAAACTATTCAATAGTTTCTGTTTTTGTTTTCCTCTTGAATCGAATAAAAATAAGTCGTCCTTACTCTTGTGATAATTTGTGCTTATAGTATCTTTCTCGTTCTAAAACGCCAATAGAAGCTGTTAAATCTCCTTGTTTTACTAAATCTAATTCTTCTCCTAGCACACAAACCTTGGAATCAATATTATCAATAAAATGAATAATTAGAGCTTCCGCAATGTTTGGTTTTTTAGGGGAACCAAAATTGCCATAATAATGATGACTTATAATAATATGTTGAAGTAACATCGTTTCTTCATCGTTTTCGTATCCTAATTCTTTTGCGGTGATGGCAATTAAATTGGCACCTAATGTAATATGTCCAATCAATCTGCCTTGAATAGTATACTCACTGCCTTCATAGGAATCAAATTCTTTAATCTTACAGACATCATGTAAAATGATACCAGAATAGATTAAGTCTTGATTTAAGAACGGATAAACCTTTATGAACCCATCCGCAAGTTCAAGCATCGAATACGTGTGATATGCCAATCCAGAAATATATGCATGATGAAATTTAGTCGCAGCGGGATATAAATAAAAATCATCTGCGTGGTCTAAGTAAATTTTCTCTGTAATGGCTTTGAGGATGGGATTCGAAATAAAAGACAATTTATCTTCAATTCTTTTGCGGATAACCGATAAATTAATCGGAGCGTAGTGATAAAAAGCTCTCATTAATTTTTCTTTTACATCATCAGATAAATCCATTTCTCCAATAATAGTAAAGTCGTTAGCCATTAAGTGAATTTTCTCTTTAAATAAAACTGCTTCCGTTTTAAAAAAGTAAATTTTGTTTAGGGAGATGTCTTCTCCTTCTTTGATTCTCACAATAACATTTTCGTTATCTGCGCTTGTTACATTACAAGCAAAAGAATCATAAGTAGAAGTGTTAATTTGATCAACTTTTCCAAAAAATTCGTACGTTTGACCAATTTCAATGTTCAATAGAATCACTCGCTTTCTTTTTGGAAGATATAGGTTCCAATGTCCTTTAAAGTAAAACAACATTCTTCAGATTTTTCGGATTTTGAAGAAGATGAAATGAATAAATGGTATCCTTCCGGAATGATAATTGTTTCATCATCTATCGTAGGCTTAAAGATTAAAATGAGATTTGCATCGTCATTTAAATGCATCATAATGGACTTACTACCCAAAACGATGACTTCAACGTGTTGAGTTAATTCTGAGCTTGATTTTAATTTAAAGCAACTATATGTCTTTCTTAATTGTATGAGTTGCTTAAAATACTCGATGTCTAAATAATTTTCATCTACTAATTTCCAATCAATCAAATTAATTTCATCGCTGGAAATATATGAATTTTCATTTCCTTTTTTTGTACGATAAAATTCTTGGCCTGAATGAATAAATGGAACTCCTTGTGATAAAATAACAAAGGAAGTTGCCAGTTTTTGCCATTTCTTAATTAAAGAAATGTCTTTGGTTAGATGAAATGCTTTATCAAAAAAAGTTAAATTATCGTGACACTCCACATAGTTAATTGATTGAGTAGTGTATTTGAATAAATAGCGATTCATTGCGCTTCCAAGTAACATTTCTTTGATAATATCCACATTTTGTACATTTCCCATGGAGTAACCTTTATCTTTTGGCAAAAAAGTAGCTCCTTTAATTGTTTCTCGAAACGTATCGTTAAAGAATCCAATGGTATGAATTACATTCTTGTTTTTCATATGAGCCATTCGGTCCGCAAGATTCGAAGAATACATCTTCCATCCTTCTCCATACACAATTATATGTTTGCTTATGGAGTGAAGCTCTTGACGAAGTTCATTCATGGTTTCTACATCAATTAATCCCATCAAATCAAAACGAAAGCCATCGATATGATATTCGTTTACCCAGTATAAAACAGATTCAATAATTAATTTTCGAATCATTTTTCTGTCGGTTGCTAAATCATTTTTACATCCAGATACATTGGTGTAAATTCCGTCTCTATCTACATGGTAAGAATATCCTGGCACCAGTAATTCATAAGAAAACGTTGCCGCATCAAACACATGATTAAATACAACATCCATGACTACGTTTATGTTTTCTTTATGCAAAGCATCAATCATCTGTCTTAATTCATTGATTCTAGCATAGGGATCGTCTGGATTAGTAGAATACCATCCTTCTGGAACGTTATATTGTTGGGGATTATATCCCCAGTTATAGGTCGTACTTTGATTTAATTCATCGACTCCATCAAAATCAAAGATTGGCATTAATTGAACGTGAGTGATGCCTATTGATTTTAGATAATCAAATCCCGCTGGATTTCCTTCTAAAGTTTTGATTCCTTTTTCAATAACTCCTAAAAATTTCCCTTTGTGTTGAAAATTCATTTTCGGATCAATCGTAAAATCTCGAACATTCATTTCATAAAGAATGGCGTCAAGTGGATCTCCTGAAAAAGAGGTGCTATACTTCATTGGAAACAATTTTGATTTATCAATAACATAGCTATACTCCCCAAAAGCAGTGGATGAAATAGCATAAGGATCAGAAACTATTTGTTCTTTTCCATTAACTAAAGCCAAAAAGCGATAACGATATTTTTCTAAATCCCCCATAACAAGAATTCGCCACACTCCAGAATTAGTGTAAAGCATGTCAATCATTAATGTTTCGTTTTGTGGGTTAAGAAGCTCTAATTTAACGGATTTTGCAACAGGTGTCCAAATTTTAAACTTCGTTGATTCAGCCGTATACGTAAAACCTAAATCGGTTTTCTTATACCGATAGATATTATCGAATAACTCGGTTCGAACAATTTTGCCAGTATAGAGTTCGGATTGTTCTAATTCTTCGTTTTCAACATAATAGGTCTTACCTAAATCAATATAGGCATCAAAAGAACAAATGAGTTTTACTTCAACGCCTAAATTCAATTTTTGCCGAATGGTTAATTCAATCCATTCATCATTTCCAACTAATCGGTAATGATTGTTATCCCTATAATTCTTTAAAGGAATGATAATGGTTAATTCATCAAAATTATCTAAATAGGAATAAAAAGTTCTAAGGTCCATGTTTATTCCGTCCTATCTTTTTGCATTTGAATGAAATGTAAAGCTAATTCTTTTAACGTATCATAGTCATTTGGTATTTCTAATGTGATGACCTTATAAGTAAGTTCATCGATGATGTCTCCTATAATTCTTGCGTCTTTTAAAGAAGTCAATTCTAGAATATCTTGTCCTTTAAAAGCTAAATCACAGGTTTGATGAATTGGCATTTTGTTATAAAGGGATAAAATGAAAGCTTCTTGGTTGTTTTGTGGATTTAAAGAAGCGTTTACTTTATTTGCCATCAAACATAAATCGAGCCCATTACTATAAACAATTAGTTCGTTAAAAGAATCATTCTTTGTGACTTCTACTAATTCAATCATCCGGTTAATAATTGCTTTATCTTTATTAGAAAAACGCCATTTATCGCTAATTTCCATACCATTTAGATAGAAACACAAAGCAAAAAATTCTAAAATATTTAAATCTATTTTTGTTTGCTTTGAAAGAAAATTGATTCCTTGTAGTAGGTCAGGAAAGTTTTCTTTTACAAGTGACTTGTTCATCCATTGGAGTGCTTTTAACGCAAAAGGATATTCGATGATTTTTCTAAATTCTTGGAGAATTCTTTCGTTTGAAATTTTAGAAAGCAAAGAATAATTCTTTTCAATACTTTGAAATGTTTTTTCTTCTATATCAAAATCTAGTTTGCTAATGAACCGAAAGGCTCTTAACATTCGCAATGCATCTTCATAAAAACGAGTATCTGGATTTCCTATGGCTCTTATCAGTTTTAGTTTTAAATCTCTTTTTCCATCAAACAAATCGATGATTTGTTTTTCTTGGTCCATAGCAAGTGCGTTTATTGTAAAATCTCTTCTTTTTAGATCTTCTTCGATTGTTTTAGAAAAAGTAATCTGTTTTGGATGTCGATGATTTGAATAAACTCCCTCAGAGCGAAAAGTAGTAACTTCAAAAGCAAAGTCATCTTCAAATACCGTAATGGTTCCATACTTAATGCCAGTGTCTCTTGTTTTCTTAAAATATGATTTTACAAGTTTTGGCGATGCATCGGTAGTAATATCAATATCATTTACAGGTAGTCCTAATAAAAAATCACGAACAAAACCACCTACAAAATAGGCAAAATGTCCGTGTCCTGTTAAAATAGATAGTACTTTATTTCCTGTTTTTACGTATAAACTCATGATAAATCACCTAATTTATTATATCATATCCTAACTTATTATTCTATCAAAATCAATTCTTGCGTGATATAATAAATTAGGTGATAATTATGCGCTCTATAAAAGAATTTGTTTCTTCAGACATCGAAATTCAAAAATCAAAATTCATTTGTTGTTTCATTCCAGTGTCAAATGAAGAAGATGTTTCAAAAGCTCTTTTGGATATACGCATTTTATACCCAGGAGGAAACCACTACTGCTTTGCCTATATTTTAGGGGACACTGGCTTAATTCAAAGAGCAAGTGATGATAAAGAACCAAGCAAAACAGCAGGAATTCCTATTTTAGAAATTTTAAAGAAGAATGACTTGACAAATCTAATCGCAATCGTCATTCGCCATTTTGGAGGCACAAAACTTGGCGCTTCAGGACTCATTCGTGCTTATGCAAAAGTAACAAAACTTTGTGTTGAAAAGGCAACTCTAACATATAAAAACACTTTTTATCATTGCAAAGTTCAAATTGATTATTTATATGTTGGATTACTTGAAAACAAACTAAGGGAACTAACAGAAATGTTAGAAATCAACTATTTAAAATCAGTTGAATATCACTTTAACATCAACGCAGATCAATTTTCTTTCTTAGAAGAACAAATCAGTAAAGACACAAGTTATCTTTCAAAAATAGAAATATTAAATACTTTTACGAAATATCTTTAAAAGGAACATTGCAAAATTGCAATGTTTTTCTTTTAAAACAGACTATTTAATTGCTCAAATAGAGATATAAAGACATCCACAAACAAATACCCTAAAATAATTGAAATGACGATAAATAAAAAACGAATCTGGTCACTTGAGTTTGGTTTGAAGATTTTAGATAACTCTACTGATTGCATGGCCTTATACACAAAAATAGTTGCGACAAAAAACAAAATGATTCTTGATATAATAAATACACTAGGATCTAACATTTATATCACTCCACAACTGCATCTAGAATAAATTCTTCTGATGCCATATTGGTAAAAACTTGAATAAAAAGTTCATTTGGTAAACAAACGAGGGGTTCTAAACTTGAATTGGTTGGCTTTTGTAATTGACAAATATCTTTCGGACTTTCTTGATATACGACACTTATTTTTTCGTTTTCCACTAAGATTTTAATTCCCTTGATTTCATTATCTCTTGCAAACTCATCGGTGATATACAAATCCTGCATATCAGTGGATGTTGTCCCAGGAACATAGAAAATACCTTGAGAAGATAGAGTTGCATTAATATCGTCTTTATACACTGTATCATAAATGATATAATCGAGTGATTCTAAATCAATCATCAAGATGAGTTCATCTTGATAAGTGATTTTCGCATAAAGATTTCCGGTTGAATTGACTTGTTCTATCTTTTTAAATCCCACAAGAAGGATTGCACCAACAAAAAGCAAAGATATAATAAAGATTAGATCTATTTTTTTAATGGTACCACCTCTTTTTCTAACTCATTTACTATTATACAATATGGAAGCTTCTTTTAAAAGTTTATCCTTATGATATTGTTTGGAAAAGCAGATAATTTTTGGTATAATAAACAAAGGTGAAGCCTAATGAAAAAAATACTCAATTTTTTATCTATTCTCATACTTTGTATGACCATTCTTAGTTGCGACTCTTTTGACAATCCAAATAAAGACGTTTGCAATTTAGGAGCAAGTAATGAAGTCTATCTGTGTAGTAAAAGTTGGACATCGTTTTTCGATTCTCCGATTTCTTTAACATTATATGTTACCAGTGAAGACACTTACTCGATAAATGACGTATTTGATTTTGTTGAATCTACTTTAGAACAATATCACAACTATTTTGATAAATACAACGAATATCCTAATCTTACGAATGTGTATTTAATCAATCACCGTTTAACTTCTTCTGTTGAAATTGAAGAAGCCTTATATGATGCAATTGCTTTTGCATTACTTCATCAAGAAGAAATTAAAATAGATGATTTTCCTTTATTTAACATTGCTTTAGGCCCAGTATTATCCATCTGGCACGACGCCAGAGAGAATCCTCTTTGTGAAGTATCACTTTCCTCAATGAACACAGTCTGTCCCGTTCCAAATGAGCTTTTAACAGGCATTACCTTTCACACAGATCCTTCCAAGATTGTTTTGACTCATGATCAAGACTTTACCATTTCTTTTCTAGAAGAAGGAATGGAAATTGATTTAGGTGGCTTTGGAAAAGGATATGTATCTGAAATAATTACCGATTATTTAGATGAATTAAATGTGAAATATATTTTGAATACTGGAAATAGTAATGTAAAAGCTGGTGGAATAAATCCAAATTCTGAAGATGGATTTTATACCATTGCCTTAAAAAGACCAAAAATTGTTATAACAGATGAATCGGTGTATTTTGCTTATATTAAACTTCCAAATAATCTTTCCATCGTGACAAGTGGTAATTACCAACGATTTTTTATTGGTCTAGAAGATGGGTTAGTCTATCATCATATCATTGATCCAACAACGAATTATCCAGGTGGAGAAGCAATGAGTGTCTCCATACTATATGAAGACGGAGCTTTAGCTGATATCTATTCCACTGCTATATATTTAATGCCATTAGAGGATGGACTTGCTTTTGTAAATCAAATAGAAGGCTTAGAAGCTGTATGGTATTTTGACAGTGGCGATATCATATATTCTGATCATTTTGAATCTTATTTATATATTCCTTCTTAACAAAAAAAGCAAGAGAGTCCTCTTGCTTTTTTATTTCTTTTCTTCTTGTAACTGATTTTCAAAAACAAAAACCAATTTTTTACTTGCAAGTCCTACAAAAATCCCTGTAGGAATGCTTATTAAAATCATGTAAGGTAAATAATAAAGAAGTGTTGGTGTATCAAGAATAATCATTGCCATAATAATTTGCCCTACCATATGCATAAAAGCACCGGCAACACTAACACTAATAATGGAAAAAATTCTTATTTTTTTAAAAAACACCATCGTTATATAAGCAAAAATTCCTCCAGATAAACTTAAGAGTGCAGTAGGATTAAATATTCCAGAATAAACCAAAGCTACCAAAAAAATTCTAAGAATAACTACGACAAAGGCTTCTTTATATCCATAAATATATAAAATAATCAGTGTAATAACATTAGCAAGTCCTAATTTTACTCCTGGGATGATAAACAAAGCGGTTGAAAACATGGATTCTAGAATGCTTAAGACAATACTAGAAGAAATCATCAACGCAATAAAGATTAATTTTTTTAAATTCATACGTTTCACCTGAAGTTATTGTATCATTTTTATATAAAATCTTCAAGAAAAAGAAAAGACGGAAAATCCGTCTATTTTTTACTGATTAAAAATCGATAAAGCATTGCAAGTGGCCAGAAAAACACTCCTATAATAACAACCACAAACCAATAAACTCTCCCAAAAAAGTCAAGAAAAGTTAAATTGAAAAATAAGGCAAGTCCTACAATAAGAATGTATCCCAGTAATGAGAAGAAAAACTGATTTTTTCGTTCACGAAGTAAATTATATTTCTTTTCATTTTTTTTAGGAAACGCTTCTAAAATATCATCTGAACTTCCAAATTCTTGAATAGATTGTTTAATGGCATCTTCTTTTGAAGTTCCAAGTTCCACTAAATCTTCTACTTTTTCTTCCAAACTAGTTGTCAATATTTCAATAAGTTCTTTTTTATCTTCTGCATTAAATAAATCTTTTAAAAGTCTAGATACAAATCGTTTAATCGTATTCATTCAACATCACTTCCTAACATAGCAATCATAATCTCTCTCAGTAATTTCCATTCTTTAATCATTTCATTATAATATGCTTTTCCAAGAGGAGTCACTTGATAATATCTTCTTTTTCCCCCATGTGTTTTTTCGCCAGTATAAGAAACAATCAGTTCTCTCGATTCTAATCGTTGAACAACAGAATAAAGGGTAGCTTCTTTGATGTCAAATTTATTTTCTGTTCTTTGTTTGATTTCTCCTGCAATTTCATACCCATATCGATCTCTTTCTAAAAGTAATTTTAAAATAATCGTATCGATATGTCCACGAATTACATCACTATGAATCATAAATCCACCTCTATTTTTTTAACACATATCCAATCGTCATGGCTTTTGGTCCACAGTGTGCGCCAACAGCTGGAGTTAATAAATAATCTTTAATCTCTTTTAGTTCAGGTCTTACGTTTAAGATAACATCTCTAACGTATTGAACTCCTTGAGGATTGTTTGCATGAATGATAAATGGTTCGTAATCTTTTCCTTCGGTTTCTTCTAAAAATTTTTCAACCACACGGTTAAGTGCTTTTTGGAAGGTTCTTATTTTTTCAACGGTTACTACGGCTCCGTTTTTATCAACTTCAAGTAATGGTTTAATTTTTAAGACATCTGCCAAAAATCCTGCAGCATTGGAAAGTCTTCCGTTTTTCACTAAATATTTTAAATCAGAGACCGCAAAGTAAATATGATTGTTATCTCTTATTTGATCTAGTGCTTCAAGAATTTCTTCCATTGATTTGCCTTCACTTGCTAAATCATGTGCTAAAAAAGCCATTTTGCATTGAAGGTATCCTACTGTTTTTGAATCATAAACGGTTACTTTAATACCTTCAACCATATTTCTAGCAATCATGGCATTTTCAAAAATTCCACTCATTTTGCTTGAAATGGTAATAAAGATGGCTTCGTCGCATCCTTCATCTCGAAGTTTTTCATAAGCTTCTAACATTGTACCAGTAGATGCCATGGCTGTTCTTGGAAATAAAGAAGGATCGCTTTCAAGCATTTCGTAAAATTTGTCTGCAGTTAATTCTTCAAAATCAACATATTCTTTTCCTCCCATTAAAATGGTGGAACGAATGATTCTGATGTCATACTTATGCGGAATATAATCTAGTGCTGAATTTGTACAAACTAAGACACCGAGTTTTTTCATTTATATTTCTCCCTTAAAAAAGAATTATTTCTAATTTTATTATATCTATAAAGTACAATTTGTCAATGACTTCAGGTTTATAAAGGGTTAGTGTCTATAATTTACTGGTTTTCTTGGTTTCTTTGATATGGAAAGATTTGCTTTCTTGCCTTTTAATTTTGTATTGTTTAATTTCTCTAGGATTTCACTTGCGACAGGTGTTGGTACCGAAAAGAAAGTAAATTCAGTTAAAATTGCAATGTCTTGAACTTCTCTTCGTTCTAATCGAATCTTCGAACAAACAAAATCTAAAATGTCTGATACACTTAAATCTTGATCTTTTCCCATGTTAAGGTGAAATCTGGTTGATTTACTATCTGATGAGTGACCAGATTTTTGGCTTTTGAATTCAAATTCCTCGTTGATATCTGCTTCATTGATGGCTGCATTGTTTTTGCTCGTTACCATTTTTAGTAGTGAAACGATAATTTGATCTTCTGTCATTTTTGCGCCAATGGCTTTGTTTAGAATTAAGTATTCTTGGTCAAAGTTTTCTGTTTCTAATTCTCGCATCATTTGTTCGATTAATTTATCGTTTTTCACATCTTGAACTTTATCATAAGTAGGAATGCTTCTTTTCTTAATTTTTGTATTTGTAATTCGTTCAATTTCAGAGATTTGTTTCATTTCTCCTCTTGAAACTAAGGTAAACGAATATCCAATATTGCCAATTCGCCCTGTCCTACCAATACGATGAACGTAGTAATCTGCTTTTTCAGGAACATCATAATTAAAAACAGCTTCAACCGCTTTAATATCCAGCCCTCTTGCGGCTACGTCGGTTGCGACAAGCACTTTAATAATTCCATTGTGGAATTTCTTTAAGACATCCATTCGCGTTGTTTGTGGTAAATCTCCATGAATTTTATCGCAATTAATGCCTCTTTCAATTAGTTCTTGAGTAAGTTCGTCTACTTTAACTTTGGTGTTACAAAAAATTAAGCTTAGTTTAGGACGATAGATATTAATCAATCGATAAATGGCTTCTGTTTTATTTTCTCTTTTTACTTTGTAATAGTATTGATTGATATCACTGTTTGTTGATTCAGATCCGATAACACGAATTAATTCAGGATTTGTCATGTAACTTGTGGCAAGATGCATAATTTGTCTTGGCATAGTTGCTGAAAACATAAGTGTTTGTCTTGATGCAGGCGTTGCTTGGAAGATTCTTTCGATATCTTCTTGGAAACCCATCTTTAACATTTCATCGGCTTCATCTAACACCATGAATTTGATTTCAGGCACTTTTAATGTATTACGATTCATGTGATCGATGGTTCTTCCTGGAGTTCCTACCACGATTTGTGGATGTTTTTTTAAAGCATAAATTTGTCTAGTAATGGGATCTCCACCAAAAACAGTCACAATTTTACACTTATCTATGTATTTAGCAATTCTCATCAATTCATCATGAATTTGAACTGCAAGTTCTCTTGTTGGACAAATAATTAATGCTTGAACTTGATCATTATCAAAGTCAATCATTTGTAGAATGGGGATACCAAAAGCAGCTGTTTTACCAGTTCCTGTATGGGAGTGCCCAATGACATCTTTTCCTTCTAATAATAAAGGAATGGTTTGTTTTTGGATTTCAGTTAAATCAACGAAACCCATCTCATCTATTGCTTTTTGTATTTCTAAACGTATTTCCATATTTCACTCTTCTTTCGTCATATTTGACATTTAATTATACCATATTTGGTAATGCATTTCATCTATATCGCTAAACAGACAAAAAAGGCCGCACTACAGCTGACCTTCTTGATTTAAATCAATAATTTCAATTCCGTTTGCTAATAGATACTTACAAGTAATTCCTTGACCGAGTATACGAGAACCAGTAAAAGTACCATCATAAATATACGAGTATCCGCAAGAAGGAGATCCATCTTTTAAGATGACTTTCGTACAATGATGTTCTTTTAATAATTCTAAAGTTCTTTTCTTTCCTTGTTCGAAAAAGAAAGTCACTTCTTCTCCAACCGAACTATAGACCTTTTCTTGATCTATACTAATTTCTGAAGGAATTCTTGGAGTCGGCATACCACCAAATACTTCAGGACAGATTGGAATAATTTTCATGCCATTGGTTTTTTCAATGACGTTAAAATTTAAATTGTTTGAACCATTGTATTTACAATTATATCCTAGTAAACACGCACTAACTGCAATTAAACGTTCCATATATTAAATACAAAAGCCTTTATTCGAACGAATCAATATCGATGTTGATTCGCTTGCCGATTCTGGAAGCTGCTGCGTACGAAATGGTTCGGATGGCATTTGCAATTTTTCCACCTTTACCGATGACTCTACCTAAGTCATCTTTATTCACAAGCACTTGAATCGTTATGGACGATTCATCTTCAGAAAACTTCTTCACTAATAAATCTTCCGGATGAATGACTAATGGCGTAACCAAATCTAAAACTAGTTTCTCAAAATTAACAGCCATTTTTATTCCCTGCTACTTATTTTTCTTAGATGCTAAGAATTCTTGGTTAATTCCTGCTTTAGTGAATAGGTTTTTTACAGTCTCAGTAGGTTGCGCCCCAACACTTAGCCATTTTAAAGCTAATTCATTGTTTATTTCCATAAATGCTGGTTTTTTTGTAGGATCGTATAATCCAACAATTTCTAAATATCTACCATCACGTTTTTTTCTTGCTTCTGCAGCTACGATACGATAGAATGGACGTTTTGTTGTTCCGAATCTTTGTAATCTGATTTTAACCATTGATATTACCTCCTGTATTTGAAAATCACTAGTATTTTACCAAATAAAAAGTCATCTGTCAATGTTTTTCTCTTGACAGATGAAAATTATTCATTAAAATCAAATGTTTCCATTTCTAAGAGCGAATCTTCTACTTTTCTAACGTGTCGAAGATTAGCGATTTGCTTTTTTACTTTGTCATAAGATATCGCGTCAACGTATCCAATAAGGTAGTTCATTTTCACATTAATATAGGTAATGTTCACGCCAAGCTTTTCAATTTCTTTTTCTACTTTTTTGCTTTGGAAATATACTACCATTGCTTTTCTACTTACCATCTTTTCACCTTTTTTCACAAGTTGCTTTTTCATTTATAAAACAGTCTTTTGCAACTTCATTTAATTTTGAATTAAATTGATTTAATTTTTTATTAAACAAATTCAACGTTTTTATATAATCTTTGTAGTATTCATTTTGATAAAGAGCCGTTTTTGCTTGAATAAAGTTAAGGGTCACTTCTTTAGAGTCTGGATGATGCTTTCCATAAAGAGTAACGCTATTATATTTTGCTTTTGATTTTTTAAACTCCTCTATCAGAAAAGCAGCCTTTTGAGATAAAACGTTTAAAGAAGTTGTAACATTTAGGTATTCTTTGCTATTTTTTAATTCGTCTAATACATCATAGCTTAGATCAATTAGTTCATAAGATTCCATTGTATCACCTATTTGATTATATCATAAAGCCCGAAATATATTTAAAATATTTACTGAAATATAAGCTCAATCTCAGATTCTAGGCACTCTCTATATTCTCCTTTTGGAAGTGTTTCATCTAAATGCAATCCACCAATCGAAACTCTTTTTAAAAAGATGACTTCATTTTGGATGGCTTCAAACATTCGTTTCACTTGATGAAATTTTCCTTCTTTAATGGAAATATAGACATGTGTTGAATCTATTTTTTCAATAATTGCTGGTTTTGTCTTATATGATAAATCTCTTCCATCTTTTATCGCGATTCCTTTTTCAAGTAATTCTTCGTTTGTGATTGGATCTAGTAATGAAACATAATACCTTTTGTAGACCTCTTTATTTGGATGAATGATTTTGTGCAATAGTTGTCCGTCACTTACAAGCAAAACAAGTCCTTCGGAATCTTTATCAAGTCTTCCGGCAATGTTTAAATCAAACCGATTATACGGTTCTTTTATTAAATCCATTACGGTTGGAAAAAGGGCGTCTTTATTCGCAGATACAACCCCTTCTGGCTTGTTTATCATTAAAACAATTCCTTCTTTGTAAAAAATGACTTCATCGTCTAATTTTATTACATCTTGCAAAGGATTTATTTCAAGACTGACATCTTTAATAACTTCACCATTTAATTCAATACGATTTTTTCTTGAGAATTCTCTTATGTCTTTTCTTGAACCATATTTTAAATTGCTTAAAAATTTATCTAATCTCATTTTTATTTTCTCCTATCAAACCAATTTTATACTTTTCATATACTCTTAATATTTCACCTATACTCCATGCTTGAGTATAACATCCTCTTGAAACATCTCCATTTAATCCATCGAAAATTTCAGAATACCCATTAATGCATCCGTTGTGTAACTGTTGATTGATATTTTGGTAAAGGGCCAAAACTGAAGCTTGTGCTTTTTTAGAAAACCGATGAACAATCAAAAGACTTTCCATGTAGCTTCCAAGCAGATACCCCCATGAAGTTCCCATATGATACGCATGGTCTCTTGTTTCAAGATTTCCAGTATAGCTTGACTTAAATCTTGGATCATCTTTAGAAAGAGTTCTTATTCCATAAACATCTAACAATTTTGAAGTAACAATTGTTAGAACTTTTTTAGCTTTATTCATTGATAAAACTGGAAAGGTAAGGCTAATCGCAAACAATTGATTTGGACGAATTGAATCGTCCTTGGGATTTAGGACATCGTATAAACAGTTTGTTTTTGCGTTCCAAAAATGATGATTAAAATTCTTTTTTACTATTTTTGCCAATAACATATAATCTTTGTTATCTTCATCAAATAATTCTGAAAGTTTTGACATAATTACTAAGCTATTATACCACAATGCATTGATTTCAACCGGTATTCCGTGTCGAGGTGTAATAACTTCTTCATTAATTCTTACATCCATCCAGGTAACTTGGTCTAAACCCGATCCCGCATGAATAAAACCAAATTGATCCATACCTATGTTAAATTGAGTTCCTTCTATATAATGATTTACGATATTTTTCATAGTTTGAAATAATTCATTGTGAATAAAATAATAATCTTTTGTATAAAGAGCATACTGATAAATGGCATGAATATACCAAAGACTTGCATCACAAGTGTTATAGAGTGGTGATTCTCCCTCATCGGGGAAAAGGTTTGGAATTAAACCATCTTTTTCATAAAGAGAAAAGGATTTTAATACTTCTTTTGCTTCCAAAAATCTTTTTGTTGAAAGAAACAACCCTTCAAAGGCAATCATCGTATCTCTTCCCCAATCGCTAAACCAAGGAAGTCCAGCTAAGACGGTTTTTAAATTCGTTGATTTTCGATAAGCGATAAACTGATCACTCGCAAGGACAAGTCGCCTTCCTAAATCAGTTTTTACTTTGGAGAGTTTGATTAATTCTTGAGCTCTTTCAATATAAGCATCCCTTATCTCTGAAGCCGTAAGTTTGGGAGGAGTTCCCAAACTACAAACGACTTCAATGTTTATGGTTTGAAATGGTAAAATCTCTATATCAATATGGTAGGGTTGAAAATGAGTGTCTTTTCTAGAATCACCAGTTGAATTGTCTTTATCGTAAAAGAAAGGGCGAGTATATTTTTCTTCGTTTTCGATAAAGGTTCCTTTATCAATGGAAAAACTAATTACTTGATTTTGATCCGTAAAAGGAATCAATTGTAATGTGTTGTTTATAACAGAAGTTTCAAAGTTTAATGAGTTTTTGCTTGAGACTTCGCTATGACTTCGATAATTAAAAAGCGGGTTAATTTGAAAGGTTATTCCTTTGTTTTGAGTTGTAATGTTGTAAAGAATCGCACAAGTATTATGACCGTAAAATGGCGATATTGTCTTTTTTACCATGATTTGATTAACAAGATAATGGTAGGTGGCAACTTCGCTTAATTCAAAATGAGTTAAAAATGAGTTTTCTGGTAAAGAATTTAATTCATATTCTTGAGAAGACAACTGATAGACTTGATTGTTTAACACAACTACCTCTTCTGTTTTGGAAAAGATTACTTTGCGTTTAATAGGAGAAGACAAAGAGGCTATCAAGTAGCCGTGATGTTTGCGAAAATGGGATCCTATTGCAGAACTACTTGCATAACCACCCATTCCATTTGTCAAAACCCATTCTAAAGGATCATGGTGGTTTTTAGATAAAATTTCATCTAGTTGAAACAGATATTTCATATCCACAAAACCTCCTTACCTCTACTCTAATTGTAACATAATTTAAAGCGTTTATCTTGGAATTTTTAGATTATTTATGTTATAATTAATTTGGTGATATTATGTTATTAATGAAAGATATCTTGCAAGAAGGAAATCCAATTTTAAGAAAAAGAGCGCAAGATGTAAAGCTTCCTCTATCAGATGAAGATGCTCTGACTTTAAAAAAAATGATGGAATATATTTTAAATAGTCAAAACAAGGACCTTGTAGAAGAATTTAACCTGCGTCCCTCTATTGGACTTGCTGCTCCTCAAATTGGCATATCTAAAAAAATGTTCTGTATTAATACTTATGACGAATCGGGAAGTGTTCTACATTCTTATGCTGTTGTAAATCCTAAGATCATCTCTCATTCTGAAGAACTTACTTATCTTCCAGGCGGAGAAGGATGTCTTTCCGTTTTAGAAGAAAAAAACGGATTGGTTGCTAGATCAAAACGAATCAAAGCTAAAACCATTTTAGTTAATTTAGAAACGTTTGAGACAAAAGAAGTTTTGTTAAAACTATCAGGATATGTAGGAATCGTTTTCCAACACGAGTACGATCATTTAATTGGCGTACTGTTTGTCGATAAAGTAAAAGAATCTTTGCCTTCTATTACTCCAGTTCATTTTGATGACGAAGAAGATATAAACTAGTAAACTTTTTATATAATAAAAGGACTCTCTTTCCCTTGAGTCCTTTAATTTTATATTTATTTTGAAATTCCTTGCATAAAAAATCCGAATTTTTTACCAAAATCAAAAGCTTCTTGTAATTGAGAACTAGAAGGATTAAACCGGATTCTAATGCCTTCGATAGTTTTCATTTTTAACTGAGTCAGTCTTTCCATTATAAATTTAACCGCTTCTCCACTCCAACCATATGAACCAAATGCCGAAGCGAATTTCAAACCATGAATAACTGGATTTAATGAAGATAACAAATCCCAAACGGGTTTAACTGAATCGTTCAGAATCGTTGTTGATCCAATTAACAATCCTTCCGCTTCTTCGATTCGTTTGACAATGTCTTTTAAAGGTGTTTCAACCAAATCATAGAGTTCGACATCTACTTTAGTAAAAAACGCCTCTTCAAGGCCTTCTTTTATCATTTGAGCCATCTTTGCCGTGTACCCATAAGCGCTAGCGTACGGAATGACTACTAAAGGAACTTCTCTTTTTGTGAAAGGAGTAGCCCATTCTTTATAAAGCTTCTGTACTTCTTCTAAATTAGAATTATCAATGACGGGTCCATGGCTCGTTGCGATGTACTTAATTTTTAATCGTTTGATGGTTTCTAATGCCTTTAAAACGAAAGGTTTAAAGGGCGACATAATCGAATCAAAATAATATTTAAACGCTTCTTTATAAATTGTTTGATCCTTGACGTTTTTTGCAAGAACTCCTTCAAATGCATAGTGCGCTCCAAAGAAATCGCATGTAAATAAAATCTCGTCTTCTTCTAAATAAGTAAATAGGGTATCTGGCCAATGTAAATTTGGTAAGTTAAAGAAACGAAGTGTTTTATTTCCAAGTGATATTACAGTATCGTCTTTTGTTCTTAAAGAGTGAAAGGGTCGATTTACAATTTCCTTGATATTAGAAAGAGCGGGAGACGAAGCGACAATAATAATGTCTGGATTCATATCGAGTATTTTCTCGATAGATCCAGAATGATCTGGTTCTGTATGATTAAGTATTAAATAATCGATTGTTTTTATGTCAATAAGAGTGTTTAATTTTGCAAGGTAGTCTTCATTAAAATTTGCTTTTGAAGTATCTACTAAAGCAGATTTATGACTTCCTTTAATGAAATAGGCATTATACGTTGTACCATATAATGTTTCCATTGTTATATCAAATACTCTTAGATCATAATCAGTAACTCCAACCCAAAAGATATCTTTATTTAATTCAAATGTGTTTGTTTGCATATGCTTCACCTCTAGTTTATTATACAATATTTACGCCGTTTAAACAATTAAATTGCACATTGTAAAAATCCATTTTTAAAAGCGGTATTTTTGTAAAATTATAAGAATTTGCTTAAAAAGAGTAGAAAATTTGTTATAATCAAACTATCTAAAAATTTTTAACACGATTATTTTATAAAATATTGGAGGAAATTATGAAAAATTATGTCATTATTACTGATTCATGTATTGATTTACCGTGTGAACTAGCAAACGAATTAGAGCTCGTCATTTTACCACTAGCCGTAAATGTAGAAGGAAAAGAGTATCTCAATTATTTAGATGAAAGAGACATTACCGCTAAAGCTTTTTACCAACTATTACGAGAACATAAAAAAACGTCAACAGCGCAAGCAACGCCTCAAAATTTTATCGAAGTTTTGACTCCTCTTCTTGAGGCGGGAAATGATATCTTGTCAATATCTTTTTCTTCTCAATTATCTGGAACTTATAGTGCTTCTCTTGTTGCCAAAAAGGAATTATTAGAAAAATTTCCTGACAGAGTTATTCATACCATCGATTCAACCTGTGCATCTATGGGACAAGGACTTCTTCTTACTTATGCTGCTCATTTAAAAAAAGAGGGTAAATCTTTAGAAGAGGTATCAACTTGGGTGGAAGAGAATAAATTGTTAGTAAGTCATCTTTTTACTGTTAGTGATTTAGGTCACTTAAGAAGAGGCGGAAGACTATCCGCAAGTAAAGAGATTTTAGGTACACTTCTTAATGTCAAACCCCTACTTCATGTATCCCTTGAAGGAAAATTAGTTGTCTATGGAAAAGCAAGAGGTCGTTATAAATCCTTAAACGCACTGGTAAACAGAATGGTGGAAACATTTGACAAATCTCTTGACCAAATCGTCTACATTTCTCATGGAGATTCGTTAGAAGATGCTATGTATGTCAAATCTCTTGTGATGGAAAAATTAAATGTAAAAGATGAGAATATCTTCGTAAACACAATAGGACCCGTTATTGGAAGTCATTCGGGAGTCGATACACTAGCTATTTTTTACTTAGGGAATGAAAGAACTGCTTAAATATAAAATTCAAGGAAGCTATAAGCTTCCTTTTTTTTCATTCAACAATAAATAAAAAAAATATATTATGTGCTAGTTGCATTTTAAATCTTTGAGAGATATAATAAATTTAGACAATGCAAATTATCTTGATGAAGTAACAAATTGGTTTATCGGCGAAGGTCAATTCACCTTCAGCATTTTAAAAAAGGAGGCTTTAAATTGAGTCAAGCTAGTATTACACAAGAACGTTACTGGAAAACAATGACTACAGCAAGGTTTCAAATTTTCTTTATTGATGAACACCAAATTAAGAGCACGAAACTTTCTACTATGATGAATATTTACGCGGCACTTACTGCATCAGGATCCGTTGCAGCATGGGCTTTTTGGGGAACTCTCCCACTGAAATGGATATGGCCTGTACTAATTGCATTGGCAGAACTCATGCACATTCTTCGTCCTTATTTGCGATACGATCAAAGGTCATCTCGTCTACCAAAACTCATCAATTCATTATTTGAACTATATTTTCCTTTTGAAAATCAATGGCTTGCCGTTTCTAAGGGCGAAATATCAGACAAAAAAATGAATAATATGATTTCAGCCTTTAATGAAAAATGGACGACCACATGCAATACCATTCTTAATGAAGACCATTTACCTGAAATCGACTCTATTATGAAAAAATCGGATGAAGATAATACTAAATATTTTGAAAGCAATTTTTTGAGAGGAATGTGATCATTTATGAATGATAAGAAGAATAAAACAAAAAAAGAACTTGATGAATGCGTAAAAAGTTTGCCTTTCCAAGTGAACACAATTAGATTACCAGACAATGTTAAACCACCAAAAGAATTAGAAAAAGTCATTATCCCAGAATCAAGTAAAGTTGAAATAAAATAACCAAAGAAAAAGCAGCATTTACTCATGCTGCTTTTTTTATTGTTTTTAATCAGGGTTGATATTTGTACTCTTTTGCTCCTAAATACTTTGCAAATTCAAGTAATGCTTTATCTAATGCTTTTTCTATTTTTTTATTTAGAACTATCTTTTCTTCATACCAAATGTTTTTAATAATCAGTGGATCTGACTTTCTTTGAGGTTCAAATTCAATGCGTCCAATAAATTTGTTTTTATATAAGATAGGTAGAACATAATATCCCCATACTCTTTTAACAATTGGCGTATAGACTTCCCACTTATAGTCAAAGTCAAAAAGAACTTTAATTAGATTTCTATCCCAAATGAGGTTATCAAGAGGGGCAATAAAACTAATTTTATCTTCTAGATTACATTCAAAATCAAGTGCATGAGTAGGTAGGTAAAATGGTTCTTTGATCCCTTCAATTACTACTTTGGTTAATGTATTATTTTGCAATAAGATTTCAAGACATCGATTTCTTATTTTAGAATTACCAACGTATTCTCCACTAAAATGAACTCCATTTTTATTCCAAACAAGTCCCATAGATAAAATTCTTCGATACACATGATATAGTTGTTCTTCTTCGATATTTGTAAAATAGCTCTCACAGGAATTTAAAATCAGATGTTCAATCAAATCATACCGTTTTTGAGTATTTCGTCTTTCTTTGATTCCAATTTTGCCTGCTTGAAATAAATAATCTAAAGTTGCAGAAGAAGCTTTGATATTTCCCCATTTATGATTGGTGGTTTCTCCAATTGTAATTTCGCTTGAATACAAAGGGCCTTTTTCTTTTAGCAGTTGGATGATTTCATCTACATATTTTAACGCATCTAATTGAACGCGATATTCAAGCGTGTTGATTTGTAACTCTCCTTGACGGACTCGAATCGTTGAAAAATTAGAATAATCTTTTAATTGATAAATACACATTTGTTTATCCCAGGCATCAATTAAAAATCTGTTTAGATATAAAGCTTCATATAACATACTTGCCTTATAATCACGAATTCTCGATTGAAGCACAAGATCAGCGTTAATTCCTACTACATTCAATGGGTCTTGTTGAATGGACATGATTCGATCAAAAACTTGTTTGATTCCCTCATCTCCTTTTAAGATTTGAGAAGAATTAATCATGTGATAATTCACTAAATAATTTCTTGCCTCTTCTTTGGTCATTTGAATGTTGTTCATATTCTTTGCTCCTGAAATTTTGAAGTTGGTTTGTCAATTTAAAAAAATTCGCTTTATTATTTCTATTTCAAAACATGTTCGAAAATAATAACCGATTCTTCGTTTTTGCCGATTACTTCAATGGATATGGTTGTAACTTGTGTAGAAAATTCTAAATCTTCTAATTTCAATTCATTAAATGCTTTGTCTAACTCTTCTTTTGAATCAAATTTCCCAACCGTCATATGGGGAGTATATTCATATCCTAAATCAAAAGATTTCAATTGATTTGAATATAAAAGATTATGAATATTTTTGATTTCTTTTGATCCCTTACTAACGTTTAGAAATATATAATAAGCGAACTCTTCTACTTGCTTATATATTCCTTTTAAAGACAGTTCAAAGGAAGAAACATTCTTTAAGGTTTCTTGAAAATGAGATATCAAATCTTCATCAGTTATTTCACCTTCAAAAGGAAAAACGATTGTTATATGTGGCGCAACTTTTCTTTCTAAAGGATCATATTTTAATCGAATATCATTAATTTTATTCATGTTATTAAAATCAGGAAATATCATTATCGTTCTCGTATACAATTTTCACCTCAGGATATAATCAAAATTGTTTTATAAATTCTTATGTATTATAACATATAATAAAAAAAGTTTGAACATTGTGTCCAAACTTTGAATGTGTTCTTTTTTGTTCATTCTATTTCAAATAAATAAAATACAATATGGATTGTTATGGCATCTTACCTTTATAAGAAAAGAAATAATGGCTTTCCTTTATCCGATAAAAACACCTGTTCGAAACTCATCTTGTTCTGCTTTATCAAATACTCTTTGAAACAAGGTATTTATTTTTGTGCTATCATAGTCTGGAAAATAAGTAGAAAAATCTGGAAGTAACGATATAGTCTCAGCCCAAAGAATTTCTACTACTTGCACTTCTGAAACTTTTTGTATCACATCTTCTGCACTGATAGTATCTAATTTACTTAGGTACCCACTTAACATGACCAGTTCAAAGTCTAGAAAATATGCATTTTGAAATTCAAGTGCTTCAACGTATGCTTTTGCTTCTTGTTCATTCGAGAGAATTTCTAAGATATTGACCCCATCTTGATTGACATATTTCACTTGCCCTGTGTCAATTTCTGCAGTCCACGTATTTTCACCAATATGGACATACTTGGCAAAAACTTTTTGATTTGTTGAGTTATAATCGATGATTACAAAATTTGGGTCGTTTTCTGTAATTTGCATCTCCTCTGTTACTTCAATTTCTCCCCAAACAGAAGGCAAGTAATAAAGCTCCATTGAAAGCCAGTTCACATTATATGGTTTGTCGCTAACATAATTTAAAGATCCTTTTGCAACAAATGTATCGCTTATTACAGCATAACCCACAGGATGTGAAGTATATGTCATGTTTTGTTTATCACATCCAACTATCATCAAGATAAAAAAGAAGACAAAAGATAGAAGACTTATTTTTTTCATATAGCACCTCTTTATTGCATTTTCTTTATTATATCAAATAAGATAATTACTTGATATATACTAATTTAAAATAATAAATATATATTATTAAACAATGATAATGTATTCATTGCTCGAGTAACTAAAATTATTATTCCTTCTGAATTACAAGGAATCGTTGGTTTTGCAACTGGCTTAGTTGAATCATTAAAAGAACCAGCAAAAAAATAAATTTATTAAGTAAAAAAATGAAAAACAAGTTTTTCAACTAAAGAGGCCAAGCCTCTTTTTTGTTTGGTTGAAATTTGATAAAATAGACGTATGAATAATGTTGAATATACAAAGCGAGATGCTTTTAAACTTC
>Ga0180007_10000548_pt1 | contig 61389 bp, 68 predicted proteins | sample MM_PC_MetaG_FD_121122 | JGI IMG/M metagenome (GOLD analysis project Ga0180007, IMG submission 121122) | Groundwater microbial communities from the Aspo Hard Rock Laboratory (HRL) deep subsurface site, Sweden - MM_PC_MetaG | ecosystem: Environmental > Aquatic > Deep subsurface > Groundwater...
GTTCTGTTGTGTGGTAACAAAAGAACTACTACAGAAGGAGGATCCCCTCAATCAAAATATCCAATTATTCTCGATAGATTTCTGTTTCAGCGACTTTGCTAACAACCCCGAAAGTCGAGTTATGCATTGATAACTATTCATGGAGGAGGTGCTATGAAATTGCTGCGTGTGGCCGGGTTTTTTATAATGATGTTGTTTTTTTCTTCAAACGCGTGGTGTTCCGGACTGACTGCAAAGGACGTGCAAGGCTTTATTGCCTCCATGCACGAACTCAAGCCATATTTTGACCAGTACGCTGAAGAGAGCGGAGACGATGGCGACGCATCAAACACCGCTCAGGTCGTGACTGATTGGGCCCAGGGTCTTAAAGAGCAACGCGATGTGGAAGCCATCCTCGGCAAACACGGGTTTGATTTCAACACCTGGGGTACGGTTTCCCAGCAGGTGGCCCAGGCTTACATGGCCGTCAGGCTCGGCAAGGACGGGCAGGATGTCATGAGGCAGATGCCGCAAACCATCGCGGAGATCGAATCAAACAAGGAAATTCCAGCAGAATACAAGTCCCAGATGATCGCGCAGATGCAGACGAGCATGGCGGAGATGGAAAAAGTGCTCGCCGCCTCGCCGGAAGATCAGGTCACGGTGAAGCCTTTCGTCTCCGAGCTGGATGCAATTTTCGAAATGCAGGAATAGAGAGGCGGTGCATTGGTTTAGCGCATGCCGCCTCCGGGCGGCATTGTGTTTTCAAACACATTCCCATCAATCCTTTAATGAACAGCAGGGGCCATAAATGAATTTTTTCGACCCGGGTCGAAGACGGGCCGTCATGAAAACTCTTCTCCTCATGGTCCTTGTTGCCCTGCTGGCGGTGGCGCTCATTTATTTTGATGTGCAACAGCTTTTCCGTGACGCCCTGGCCTGGATTTCGGGCCTCGGCGTCCTGGGACCGGTCATCTTTGTCGGGCTTTATATCCTGGCCTGTGTCCTGCTGTTGCCCGGTGCGATTCTGACCCTGGGCGCGGGAGCGATCTTCGGTTTTTTTCAGGGTGCCATCGCGGCATCCGTTGGCGCGACCCTGGGCGCGACCTGCGCGTTTCTGGTCGGGCGTTATCTGGCCAGGGATTGGGTCGCTAGGCGCATCGCGGGCAGCGCCAGATTCAGGGCTGTAGACGAGGCCGTGGCCAAAGAGGGATGGAAGATCGTCTTTTTGACCCGGCTCTCTCCCGTGTTTCCGTTCAATATTCTCAATTACGCCTTTGGTCTGACCAGGGTCGGCCTCCGGGATTATTTTTTAGCATCCTGGCTGGGCATGATTCCGGGCATGTTCCTGTACGTTTATCTGGGTTCCTTGGCCGGCGACCTCGCCGATCTTGGCGCTGGGAACCGCGAGCGCACCATGGGGGAATGGCTCATGTACGGGGTAGGCCTGCTGGCGACCGTCGCCGTGACCGTGTTCATCACCCGTCTGGCCAGGGAGGCCCTGGCCAAACGCATTCCAGCACAAGGACCGCAGTCGTGACCTCAGGGTGGACGGATTAGATATGTTTTTCGGACAGGAGATTCTTCCCAAGGTCGGATAAAGTCTGCTATGCAAAAATAAATTTGACGCAAAGGGAGGCAGTTATGGATCGAAAGACTGTTCTGGTGATTGACGACGAAGAACACGTGCGCATGCTCTATGCCGAGGAGCTTCGCGCCCTGGGCTATGCTGCGGTTCTTTCGGACGGCGGTCAGGATCCGCTGGCTCTGGTGGAAGAACACAAGCCCGATCTGATCATTCTTGATATCAAGCTGGAAAGCAGGTCGGGACTGGATGTTCTGCAGATCGTGCGTTGCAAGCATGCCAAACTGCCCATCATCCTCTGCACCGCCTACGACAGTTTTCGCCTCGACCTCAAATCCATCGCCGCCGACGCCTACGTGGTCAAATCCTATGACAGCTCCGAACTGATGCGCAAGGTTGAGGAACTCATCTAGAAAATTTTGCAGCCACAGAGCGTAATTTTCAGAACGCCTTGTCTCGCCCGAAGAACCGATTTGCCAAGGTCGTCATGTAGAAGACCTCGAACTGGGTCATCTCGGTATCGCCTCGCCGCAACCATTCCGCCAACCAGGCCACGCGCAGGGCCAGAGTCCAGGTCGGCAGGTGCGTTTCCAGCGTGCTGTCCAGCAGGCCGCAGCAGCGCAGGGTCTCCAGAAAGGCCGTGATGAAGGGGCCTCTCAGGGCTTCTTCGTCTTCGCTGCCCACGCAGCCAAGGATCAGGGCCATGTCGTGCAGGACGCATTTGGGTCCGCAGAATTCCCAGTCGACGGCGCCCAGGATGCGGTCCGTGCCCCAGATCATGTTCCGGGGATGGGGATCGCCGTGACAGAAAGCCATAGGCAGATTGGCGCAGGACTCAAGCTTTCGCTCAATGAGAGAAAAGACGGGGGTAAGCTCCGCGCAGACGTTCGGATGCAGCCTCCTGGCGTCATTTACAATTTTTCGGACATAGCCGTGCAGGTCAAAGACGTCTTCATCCACTGCCATATCCTGGCTCGCCTGCCGCAGATCGCGCAGAAAGAGAGCCAGGGCCTCACCGCGCCATGCGTCTCGCCATAAGCTCCCGGCGTCCGGTTCACTCCCCTCCAGAAATGGCGTCAGCTGCCAGTTTCGGTTGCCAACACGTTGTGCGAAGCCTCCGTCAAGCCCGGCCCGAGGCGCGGCCACGGGTAATGCCCTGGCTGCCAGATGAGCGATGCGAGCGGCGATCAGCTTTTTGCGCGGCAAGGTTCGGGAATCGAGCTCTTCCAGGAAATGGCGCGAGCCGCCGGCGTCCACCACCACCCTGTACAGGCAGCGCTCCGGGCTGCCCTGAATGGGAATCCGGGGATGAATGGCTTCGAAAGTCAGGCCCCAGCAGTTCAAAATGTCGCGCAGCAGTTCGGAAGATGGATGCATGACGGGCTTGGAGGAAGGGGCTTTCACCACTTGCGGTGCACGTAGCGGATGACCAAAAAGGCCAGGATGGCGATGACCACGGCCATTGCCGCCAGCAGGCCGAAGATGTCCGTGCTTTTACCGATGAAGCGCAAGGCCCCCATGGTCAGCACCCCGACCACTCCGCCGATCCACAGCAAGATGGTTTGTTTTTTCATTTCGTCCACCGGATTGAAAAGGGCGGAACACCCCTGTGCTCCGCCCGCATATCCCAAGCTGTTTAATGTTCCGCCGGCTGATTGGTCAGGCCGAGGTGCTCCAGAAGATGGAAGATCATGGACAAGAGCATTCCTACCACTGTGCCCAGGGCCATGCCCTTGAGCTGCACCGTGCCGATGTGCAGGGCTGTGCCGCTGAGACCCACGATGAGGACCACCGCGGTCAGGATCAGGTTGGCAGGCTTGGAGTAATCGACCTTGGCTTCGACCAGCATGCGGATGCCCGAGGCGGCGATGACGCCAAAGAGCAGGATGCAGATGCCGCCCATGACCGGGGTGGGGATGGACTGGATGAAGGCCGAGAGCTTGCCGATAAAGGCCAGACAGATGGAGATGATCGCCGCGCCGCCGATGATCCACACGGAGTAGACGCGGGTGATGGCCATGACGCCGATGTTTTCTCCGTACGTGGTCACCGGCACGGAACCCATGAAGCCCGAGAGGGTGGTTGCGATGCCGTCGCCCAGCAGTGACCGGTGTAGTCCGGGATCCTTGACCAGATCGCGGCCGACGATGTTGCCGGTGACGACCAGGTGTCCGATGTGCTCAGAGATGACCACCAGGGAGGCCGGGATGATGATCAGGATCATGTTGATGTCGAACTTGGGCAGGTACACCGTGGGGAAGGAGACGATCGGAGCCGTGGTTATGGTCGCGAAGTCGACCATGCCCATGCCGATGGACACCAGATAGCCGACGATGATGCCGACCAGGACCGGGATGACGGCCATGAAGCCGCGAAAGACAATGGACCCGAAGGCGACAACCAGCAGGGTGACCATGGAGACGATGATGGCGTCGGTATTATAGGCCCCGGAATCGTCCGGCATGATGCCGGCCATGCCCGTGGCCACGCCTGCCAGCTCCAGGCCGATGAGGGCCACGATGGGCCCCATGGTCGCAGGCGGCAGCACGACCTTGATCCAGTCGGAGCCGAAGCGGCCGATGATGAGCGCCACGGTGCAGAAGATGAGGCCCGAGGCGATGAAGCCGCCCAGCGCGTAGGAGTAGTTGCCTCCCCACAAGGCCTGGTCAGCGCCGAGCACGACGAAGACCGGAGAGAGAAACGCGAAACTCGAACCCAGGAACGCGGGCGCTTTGCCCTTGCAGATAAAGAGGTAGATGAGCGTTCCGATGCCATTCATGAGCAGCACGATGGCCGGATCGATCTTGAACAGGGTCGGAACCAGCACCGATGCGCCAAACATGGCGAACAGATGCTGCAGGCTCAAGGGAAATCCCTGAAGTAATGGTACTTTTTCATCGACTTGAATGATTCTTCTGCTCATGCGTTTCTCCCTTCGAAAAAGATGTGTAGCAAGGCCAAATGGGCCCGTCCCGCGCACACGCCATACGGGTCCGCCACGCAAACCCCAAAACTGCAACGTCGTACAGTCAGGGGCTGTCATGGTCAAGAAGAGCTATCAGGAAAGGGTGAATCAGGATTGGATCGTGGGCACCGCTTTTCGGAGCACGGCCAGCGCTGCGTCGTGAGGATTTCGCAGATTTGCGATGCGACCGATGACCCCGTGCACAGGCAGGCCGGAGAAGTTTTCGATGGCTGCGCTGTTTTCGGCCCTATCCAGTTTTGGAGTGGCGTCCGAGGGGTCGGTCAGGACCACGCCCAGGCAGCGGGCCTTGCGGGCCCTTAGGGCTTCCAGGGTCAAGAGGGTGTGATTGATGGTGCCAAGCCCCGCGCGGCCGGCTACGAGCAAAGAGGCGCCGGTCTCCAGGGCCAGATCCAGCATGGTTTTTTGCGCCGTGATCGGCACCAGCAGGCCTCCGGCGCCTTCGACCACGGTGACTTCATGGCGCTGGGCATGGGCGGCGATGAAGCGGCACAGGGCGTTGAAGTCCACGGGCTCTCCGGCAAAAAGCGGGGCTTTGGGCAGGGGGCGGAGGGAATGGATGCAGTCCGCCGGCGCCATGCCTAAAGGCAGCCCGCCGGGCAGGTGGCGGTGCACGAACGCCGCGTCGGAGTCATGCTCCGCGTCAAGGCAGCCGGTCTGCACGGGTTTGAGGTATATTGCGTCTGTCCCGGCCAAAAGTCGCATGAGGAGCAGACTGAGCACCGTCTTGCCCACGTCCGTGTCCGTGCCGGTGATGAAGAGGATCGTGCCGGTCATGTGCTCTCCATTTGGACCAGGCTGGACAGGGCACCTTGCAAATGAATCACGTCGGCCACATCATGTACCGCCGTAAGACAGACCCTCAAAATTGCCTGGCCCAGGGGCACCGTGGGGTAGCGGGCCGCGAAAACCAGAATTCCCTCTTCCCGCAACCTCGTGGCCAGACGCTGGCAACGGTTCTCGTCGCCGACTTCCAGGCTCAGAATGTGTGCGCTGCCGCCTGTGCGCAGCCCGGTTTTGGAGAGCTCCTCCCGGGCCACGTCTCCCAGGCGGCGCAGATGCTCACGCTGCTTTCCGCACTGCCGAATCCGCTCCAGCATGGCCAGGACCATGTCCCCGTGCCAGGGCGGCAGGGCCGTGGTGTAGATGAAGCCCTGCCCGAAGTGGATCAGGTGTTCGCGCACGACTGCCGGGCAGAGGATGAAGGCTCCGAACATCCCGAAAGCCTTGCCCAGCGTGCCCACGGCCACATCGGCGATGCCTCTCGCCAGGCCCCTGCCCCCGTCGCCCAGGACGCCGAAGGCGTGGGCTTCGTCCACAATGCACAGAAATCCGAATTCGTCCTTGAGGCTTTTTATGGCGTCGAAATCCGGGCTGTCGCCGTCCATGCTGAACAACGATTCGGTCAGCACCGCCTGAGCCGGATAGGTTTCAAGCAGTTTGCGCAGGTGGCCCATGCGGTTGTGGCGGAAGGTGTGGAACGCTGCTCGGCTGTGCCGCACTCCGGTCACTGTACTGGCGTGGGCGCGCTTGTCGAGCAGCAGGGTGTCCTTCTCGGAAAACAGGGTGGCGATGAGTGTCAGATTGGCTACAAATCCGCTGCCCAGGATCAGGCAGGACTCGTATCCGAAATACTCGGCCAGAGCCTGCTCCGCTTTCAGGGTAGAGCGGGTCGTGCCCGTGACCAGGCGCGATGAGCCGGAGCCGCTGCCCAGGCGGCGGCACAGCACCGCCAGCTTTTCGGCCATGTCTGTGTCCTGGGCCAGCCCCAGGAAATCATTGGAGGAAAAATTGAGATGCGCGCGGCCATCCAGAATCACGCGTGCGCCATGATGCTCGGTAATGGGCAAAAGTTCACGGCCGAGACCGGCCTGACGGCGGGCCGCGATGTCGTTTTTCAAGCACTGGATGAAGTTTTGATCAGGCATGTAAAACGGCTCTGAAAGAAGGTGTCCAAAAAGTTGGGCCGGGCCTCTTGTCCGATGAGAATGCGACATGCTGGGCCGTAGTCCACTGTCACGGCGTAACTTGCCCCTGCTTTGGTTTCGGCGATCATGCTCGCCCGAATGGTCAGGGGCTCGGTTCCAAGGTCCGGAGCATAGAGAAGGTCGGCCACGGACACAAGGTAGGCCTGAATCCGAAAACCGTGGCGGTGGCGCAGGTGCATGCCGCAGGTCTGGGCCATGGCTTCAAGGGCCAGATAAGGCGGCAGGGACGGGGTGCGGGTCACGATTACGCGCTCGTCGCAGAAGAGGATGGCCTCCAGGGCCATGGAGGGGTCGAAGTTGGAAAAATCTAGATCCAAGGCCGCACCCCCAGACAGGCGTTCTGTCCACCAAAGCCGAAGCTCTGCACGAGCAGGTTGCGCGGACGCAGCTGCAGGGGAGTGCCCAGCAGAGGCAGGTCGTCGCGACATGGGTTTTCAAGGCCGGCGATGGCCGGAAAAGAGCCATGTCCGGCGCAAATAAGCCCCAGGGCCAGTTCCGCGCAGCCGCAGGCCGCCGCCAGATGGCCGATCCTGGACTTGAACGCGGCGATGCCCATGGCCTGTGGCACGGTCCGGGCCAGAATTTCTGCTTCGACCTTGTCATTAAGAACTGTGCCCGTACCGTGCGCCATGACGCAGAGGTTGTCATCGCCAAGCTCATCCAGGCAGCGCCGCACCGCAGTGCAAGCCGCTTGCCCAGTGGTGTCCGGGCCGGTCAGGCTGCCGCCGTCCAGGGATGAAGAGGCGCTGACGATTTCCGCCAGAATTCTGGCTCCGCGCGTCTGGGCATGCTCCAGGCACTCCACTGTAAAGACCGCCCCGCCTTCGCCGATGGCAAACCCGCAGCGGTCCTGGTCAAAGGGCCTGCAGGCCAGCTCCGGGCGCTTAAAATCCGTGGCCAGGACTCCGGCCTGTTTGTAGGCGCGGACAGCCTCCGGCGAGAGGCGTGAATCTCCGCCACCGGCCAGAGCCACGTCCGCAAGTCCTGTTTTCACGGCGCGAAAGGCTTGCCCCAGCGCTTGGGTTGAAGCCGCGCAGGCGGTCAGAATGGTCAGATTTTCGCCGTGAACGCCCAGCATCTCGGCCATGACCGCGGTCACCGTGTTGGGAAGATAGTCCAGAAGCCACAGGGCCTTGTCTCCCCGTGGCCGGGCCTGCAGATTTGGGCCGAGGCCCAGGAAGAGCCCGGCCTCAGCCAGGTCGTCCGGGCCGAGCCCCGCATCGTCCACGGCCCTGACGGCGGCGGCCAGACAGAGTTGTTGGCCGCGGGTCAGGTAGCGGGCGTTCTTGCAGCGGCCGACATGGGATTTGAGATCAAAATCGGATACCGGGCAGATCGCGACCTGCGGGTCCGTCGAAGATCGAAGAAAGGGGCCGTGGGGGGGCTGCAGCGCGGAAAAGACTTCATCCCTGCTGGTGCCAAGGGGCAGCACAAATCCGCTACCGGTGATGACGACCCGGCGCCGGTTGTCCATCTCAGCTTCCAGCTGCGGCGGAAGTTACGGCTTCGGCGTAGGCGACAAGATCGCGCACCTGCAGCACTGGGCCGCTGGACAGGCCCTCCAGAATTTCGTGCAACCGGGGCTCAGACAGATATGGGTATTCCGATTTCAACGCGGACAGAGCCTCGATGTTGTCACGCGCGGCCCGGTTCAGGACGATGCGCACGTTTTTGAGAAAAAGCAGGTCATCATCCACGGCAATGCCCAATTTGTGCTGCATGGCGATTCCGATTTCAAGCAGGTCGATGGATTCGGCCTTGAGAGTTCGAATGATGTTGGTCTCGGGCGTAATGTCGGCCGGATCCAGGTCCAGGATTTCTGCCAGAATGGAGCAGATGGTCGGGAAAGGGTTCATGCGTATTTTTGCGCCGTCAGTCCGGCGTCCATGGTGATGGTTGTGCAGGTCAGGGCCAAGGCCTGATCGGAGAGCAGGAAAAGGATCGTGCCCGCCGCCTGGTCCACTGTCACGATTTTTTGCGCCAGGCCTTGCCGCCTGTCTTCCTTGTCCAGAAAGCGTTCCCCGCGCCCCGCGTCCACGAGTCCAAGACGCAGGCTGAGGCCCGATATGCCGCGCAGGCCCAATTCCAGGGCGAGGCTTTGGTAAAGCCCTTCGACCGCTCTTTTGGCCGCGCCGTAAAATCCCTGACCGGGCGCAGGCAGGGCGGCGGCGGTTGAGGAAAGGTGCACGATCCTGCCGAAACGGCGCGCCAGCATGGAACGGGTCACCGTTTTGAGCAGCAGCAGCCGGTTGGTGACGTTGGTCTGGAAATATGCGTCCATGTCGGCTTCACCGGCCGCCGCCAAGAGCACTTCGTGATCCGTATGGGCCAGATCGACCAGATAGTCCACTCCGGTCTCAAGAAAGGGGGCAAGCGACGTCTGGCTGGCCTTGTCATTGAGGTCCAGCCACGGACTTTGCCTGGCGAGTTCCGGGAACCTCTCGCTTATGGCGGCTTTTCCGGCTTCCGAGGCGTGTGTCGGAATGACCGCAAGGCCTTCTTCCAGCAGCAGGGCCGTCAGGGCCAGTCCTATGGAACTGCCGCCTCCGAGGACGAGGACGGTTTTGCCGCGAAAGTCGAGCATCATGGCGTAATCCTGCCTTGGGCAAAAATCGTGTCATCGCGGTGCAAGGTGCACAGATATGCCTCGCCCCGTTCTTCGATGCCCAGTGCATACGTCCCGGGGGAGGCGAAATGGGAAAAGGAGAAGCGGTGAACGCAAAGCGGTCTTGAAATGTGACGATGCTGCGAAATGACCTGCATGCAAAGGCCCGCGATGAGTGAGCCGGGCACCACCGGATTGCCGGGGAAATGTTCGTTGAAGCAGGCGTCGGCCGGGTCAAAGGAGACCGACAGCCGTAGAGGCTCTTGCGAGACGAGGCTTAAATCCATTTTCCCTGCTCCAGCATGCGCAGATCCGCTTCCAGGTTGCGGCCCTTGGTGGTCAGGTAGTTCCCGATCATCATGCCATTGGCTCCGGCCAGGGGCAGCCAGGACTGATAGTCGCCCAGAACCCGCTCCCGGCCGCCGGCGATGGTGATGTTTGCCTGCGGGAGCATCAGGCGGAACAGGGCCACGGACTTGAGGGCGTCGTGCGCCGACAGGAGAGGGCTGGCCTCAAGGGGCGTGCCCGCGATGGGGGACAAGAAATTGAGCGGCACCGTGTCGACGCCCAGTTCGGCCAGAGTGGCGGCCAGTTCGACGCGCTGCGCCCATGATTCGCCAAGGCCGAGAATGCCGCCCGAGCAGATTTTGAGTCCGTGCTCCTTGGCCAGATGGATGGTGGCGATATCCTCGTCGTAGGAGTGTGTCGTGCAGATGGACGGAAAATGGGAGCGGGCCGTTTCCAGGTTGTGGTGGTAGCGGGTCAGCCTGGCCTGCACCAGTCGGCGTGCGTAGTCTTTGTTCAAAAGTCCAAGGGATGCGCTCAGTTCAAGCGTCGTGCGGGACCTCAGCGTTTTTATGCAGGCGCAGATGCGCGTGATTTCATCGCTGGAGAGCATCAACCCGCTGGTGACCAGCGAATAGCAGCTGGCCCCGGCCTTGTGCATGGCCAGTCCGCTTTCGATCAGTTCGTCCAGCGGGAGCAGCGGATGTGTCGGGCTACCTGTAGTGTAATGTCCGCTTTGAGCGCAGAACCTGCAATCCTGGGAGCAGGTTCCGGATTTGGCATTGGTGATGGAGCAGGTAAATGGGCGGTGTCCCATGGCCTTGGTGATCGAGTTCGCCGCGAACAGCAGTTCGGTGGTGTGGTCGTTTTCAAGTTCGGCCAAAAGGCGGCCCTGCTCTTCGGTCAAGGGCGTGCCGTCGAGGATCAGGCGGGTAAGACGTGAAATCAGTGGATGCGGCATGGTTTTCCTGTGAGAGGGGCATTAATCGCGGCCAATACGCGTTGTCAAATTCCACTGTGTATTTTCAGCGTCAATTTGAAGAGCCTTTTGACCTCGCAACCCGATTAGGCTACCGATCAGCTGTTATGAATGCAAAGAATAATTCCGATCCCACGCCCATGGACCATGCTTCCGTGCAGTGGTTGGCAACCTCCCTGGACAGCCAGCATCCGGCCGATACCGCCGATGAGCTGGAAAATCTGTCACTGGAGGAACAGCTCGAATATATCAAGGAAATGGACGTGGAGGACGCTTCGGAGTCCATCACCGAAATGGAGCGTCACGACCGCAATGCGCTCATGACCCAACTTGCACCGGATTTTGCCGCAGCCATCCTGGAGGCCATGTCGCCGGATGACGCGGCCGATATCCTCGAAGATCTCGACGCCACCGTGCGCGCCCGTATTTTCAAGAAACTGGAACGCGAAGACGCCAAGGAAATCTCGGACCTGCTGCGCTTCGATCCGGACTCCGCCGGCGGTGTCATGAACACGGAGATTCTGGCCCTGGACCATTCCATGAACGCGCAGCAGGCCATCAATCTGATACGCGACCGGGTCGAGGAAACCGAGATTCCCTACTATGCGTATATAGTCGATGAGTTCCGGCATCTTCGGGGTGTGCTGTCCCTGCGGGATCTCCTTGTGAGCCCTGGCCGGACCCTGCTCAAAGAGCTTTTGCACGAGCAGAACCTGATTTACGTGTCTTTTGACGTGGACAAGGAAGAGGTCGCCCGGCTCATCAGCCGATACAATTTTCTGGCTCTTCCCGTTGTCGACCACGAACAGCGCTTACTGGGCATGGTCACCGTCGACGACGTCATCGACATCATACAGGAAGAGGCCAGCGAGGACATGCAGTCCATGGTCGGCGCGGGTCGGGACGAAACCGTGGATTCGCCGTGGACGTATTCCCTGCGCGTACGACTGCCCTGGCTGATCCTGAACGTGCTCAATTCCGCCGTGTCCGCCTTTGTGGTCCATATGTTCGAGGGGACCATCGCGCAGATGGCCATTCTGGCCGCGCTCATGCCCATCGTCGCCAATCAGGCCGGAAATACGGGACAGCAGGCCCTTGCGGTCATGATCAGACAGCTGGCCATGGAACGGTTCAACCGCAAGAAAAGTTGGGTGGCGGTGTTGCGTGAAGCCAAGATCGGAACGGCCAACGGGCTCATCGTCGGTACCCTGGTTTTTCTCGGCCTCTTCACCTGGACGCACAACCTCGGCTTGGCCGTGGTCATGGCCGTGGCCCTGGGCCTCGACATGCTCATCGGCGCTGTGGCCGGAGCGTCCATTCCCCTCGTGCTCAAGGAAATCGGTCGCGATCCGGCCCAGGCTTCAAGCATCTTTCTGACGACGTTGACGGACAGCCTTGGCTTTTTCACCTTTTTGGGGTTGGCCGCCGTTTTTCTTTTCTAGAAGAGCGCGGTCTTAGTCCTCCTGCTCCACTGCATCAAGCAGATCAATGGTCAGCCGCAGGAAATCGGCTTCGGTGATGATCCCGCACAGCTTGTCCTCGCAAATCACGGGCAGGCATCCGTACTTCTCTTCCAGCAACAATCTGGCGGCCTCTTTCAAAGACAGGTCCGCGGTAACGGTGACCACATCGAGCTGCATGATTTCGCGAATGGGAATTCCGGACTCGATTTCATCCTGGGTCTGGCGATCGATGCCAGCCAGCTCGGAGATGGTGGCGGCCAGGATGTCGCGGTGCGTAAGCAGGCCCGTGAATTTGCCCTGGTTGTCGACGATGGGGATGTGGCGGATGCGGGCCAGGTCCATCAGATCCTTGGCCGCGCTCAGACTTTCGTTGTGGTTCAGGGTGAAAACGTCCTTGGTCATGATATCTTTAACCTGGAACATGGCATTCTCCTTTTTCGGGTATTCTTTCCGATTCCAGCATCGTGGGCAAGAAAAAGGTTGGCGCAGGCATCGCGCACGGGTCTTTGACGATGTCCGAGTTGACTTGGGTGGTGAAATCTGGTCTGCAACCATCTTTATGGTAATGATTTCCAATGAATCGAGCAGGCCGGGAGAGCTTCACGTTGAAGGGATTTCTTCGCAATCGGGAAAGGATGGTGCGGGAGCAGATCGAAGCCAGGGGGATCACCGACGAACGCGTGCTCTCCGTGATGCGTCAGGTTCCCCGCCATCTCTTTGTTGATGAAGCTCTGCAGATGCAAGCCTATGGAGATCATCCCGTGCCCATCGGTCTTGGGCAGACACTTTCTCAACCATACATAGTCGCCCTGATGACGTCGCTTCTTGTTGTCCGTCCGCGCATGCGCATCCTTGAAATAGGCACCGGCTCCGGGTATCAGGCCGCCATACTTGCGGCCATGGGGGCGGAGGTCTTCACCGTGGAGCGGATCAAGCAACTTTACATGACTTCCCGCAGCCGTCTCTTGCAGATGAAATACTTCAACGTGCGGGTCAAACTCGACGACGGAACCCTGGGCTGGCCCGAGCTTGGCCCTTTTGATCGCATCATCGTCACCGCCGGAGGCCCCGAGGTGCCTGCGCCTTTGCTGGAACAACTGACGGATCCGGGCATCATGCTCATCCCCGTGGGCGGAACCAGAAGAGACCAGCGGCTCTTCAGAATTTTCAAGAAGGAAGGGCGGATCCATCAGGAAGACCACGGCTCCGTCGCCTTCGTTGATCTGGTTGGCTCGCACGGTTGGTGAGTCCCGGCGCTGCGGAGAATCGAAAGGTTCTGCGCGTGCTGCCTGCCGATAAATAAATATCTGCCCCCAAACGGTCGACCAGACCGGCGGTGGATGCCCATATCTCTGGAGGAAAAATGTCCGAAACCAATTCGTCCTGTTCCAGCTGCTCCGGCAAAAAGACCCTTGGCTCGATCCAGGACAGCCCGGAATCAAAGATCGAACGCCAAGACAAGGTCATCGCCAGCACCCTGTCCAAGATCAAATACAAACTTTTCGTCATGAGCGGCAAAGGCGGGGTGGGCAAAAGCTCCGTATCCACCAATCTGGCCGCGGCCTTGGCTCTCAAGGGCTACAAGGTCGGACTGCTGGATGTCGACATCCACGGACCCAGCGTCCCGCATCTGCTTGGGTTGACCGGGCTCTTGGACATCGACCCGCAGAAGGGCATCCAGCCCAAGCGCTACAGCGAGAATCTGGCGGTCGTGTCCATGGAGTCCCTGCTCAAGGACCCGGATCAGGCCGTGCTTTGGAAGGGTCCCATGAAGACCTCGGCCATACGCCAGTTCGTGTCGGATGTGGACTGGGGCGAACTGGATTTTCTGGTCATCGATTCCCCTCCAGGCACGGGAGACGAGCCAATGGCCGTGCTCAAAACAGTCCCCGACGCCCTGAGCATCGTCATCACGACACCTCAAGAAATTTCTTTGGCAGACGTGCGAAAATCGATTAACTTTCTGCAGTACGTAAAGGCGAACATTCTCGGTGTCGTTGAAAACATGAGCGGCCTCATCTGTCCGCACTGTGGGGAAAAGATTGATCTGTTCAAGAGAGGCGGGGGAGAGGAGCTGGCCAAGAAGTACTCGCTGCCGTTTCTCGGGTCCATCCCGCTTGACCCGGTTACCGTTGTCGCCGGGGATTTGGGCAAACCTGTTGTCATGCTCGATGTTGAATGTCCGGCCAAGACAGCCTTGCTGGCGATGGCGGAACGGGTCATCATCGCTGCCGAGAACAGTCTGGAAGCCGTGTCGAGCAGTCATGTATAGGTAAGAAGGTGACACGAATATGGTACGTGTTTTTGTACTTTCCATTCTTCTTGCCTTTCAGTTTTTTCTTTTCGCCGGGCAAAGCGTTCAGGCTAAAGGAATTTACTATATGGTCAAGGAAGATGGAACTCTTTGCATAACAGACATTCCAAATTCAAGAAAGTACAAGCCATACAAGTTTGAAAAGACGATCAATTATATCCGGAATGCAATAGTCGCATTCAAGCGCGATCACAGAAGCGTTGAAGAAGTGAATGCCATAGTCTCTGGTTTATGTTCTAAATATAATGTAGATAAAAAACTTGTTATGGCGGTAATTGATGTTGAATCAGGATTCAATGCAGCCGCTGTTTCAACTGCTGGGGCTCAAGGGTTGATGCAGATCATGCCTGAAACCGGTAGAGACCTTGATCTTGCCGATCCTTTTGATCCTTCGGAAAATATCGATGCGGGCATCCGTTATTTGCGATACCTGCTTGATACATTTCCAGATAGGCGCCTTGCTGTCGCGGCATATAATGCAGGGCCAAATGCCGTTAAAAAATACGGAGGAATTCCTCCGTACGCCGAAACTCAAAATTATGTAGAAAAAGTTTGGGCGCGACTTCAATATTATGAATAAAATAAAATGATGAACATACCAAACGCGCTTACTGTGTTTCGAATATTGGCGGTGCCTTTCATTATCGCCTTATTGTATTTTCCCTCGCGCTCAACCTGTCTGCTCGCGACAGTCCTCTTTCTAATCGCGATCCTTACAGATCTGGCAGACGGTTTTTGGGCCAGAAAGTACAACCAGGTCACCAATTTTGGAAAATTTCTCGATCCGTTGGCGGACAAGATACTCATCGCATCGGTTTTGATCATGCTTGTCGAATTGAACTGGATTCCGGCATGGATCGCGATTATTGTCATCATGCGGGAATTACTTGTCACTGGACTGCGAGCCATTGCCGCTGATAAGGGGCAGATTATCGCGGCAGACAAATATGGAAAGTTGAAGACAATCATGCAGAGCGTCGCTCTGGTCCCGCTTATCTATCACTACCCCCTGTTAGGTATCGACACTGCGAAATTGGGCTTTTTGTTGCTGCTTGTGGCGGTGGTGCTCACTTTGTATTCAGGGTGGAATTATCTTTACACCTTTTATCGGATTTGGGGAGACTGAAGTTTGCATTTTGTTTCTCTGAATTTTAGTGTACAGAAAATTCCAACTTATTTGAAATGAAGGGTGTGGCAAGAATCTGCTTGGTAATCACAAATTTTCGATTTTGCGAACAGTTCCTTTGGAGGACGGCATAAATGGCTCAAATAGATGCTTTTTTTAAGATGATGCATGAGCTTGGGGCCTCGGATCTTCATCTGTCATCAGGTTCGCAGCCAATTATCCGCCTGCATGGCGAAATGCAGCGCATCAAATACAAATTTCTTGAGCATGAAGAACTCAAGAAAATGCTCTACGAAATAACTCCCGAAAATAAGATCAAGACATTCGAAGAAAGCGGTGACGTTGATTTCTCCTATGAAGTCACTCATTTGGCTCGTTACCGCGCCAATTTCTTTTTGCAGAAGCGTGGAATCGGTGCGGTTTTCCGAGAAATTCCGCAAAAAATCCTCACCATCGAGGAACTGGGCCTGCCGAGCATCCTGAAGAATCTGGCTTTATTGCCCAAAGGTCTCGTATTGGTCACCGGTCCGACGGGCAGCGGTAAGTCCACCACCCTGGCAGCCATTGTCGATTACGTGAACAAGATCCGCAAGGATCATATCCTGACCATCGAAGACCCCATCGAATTTGTACACGAACCTCAGAGTTGCCTGATCAACCAGCGTGAAGTTGGCCGTGACACCATGTCTTTCAGCGCCGCGCTGCGAGGGGCGTTGCGCGAGGATCCGGACATCATTCTGGTCGGCGAAATGCGAGACCTCGAAACCATTCAGCTGGCTCTTGAAGCGGCCGAAACAGGCCATCTGGTTTTTGCGACCTTGCACACCATCTCCGCGTCGAAAACCATCGACCGCATCATCGAGGTATTTCCCGGTGATTTGCAGGGCCAGATTCGTTCCGGTCTCGCCGATTCCCTGCGGGCCATCATTGCGCAGAACCTTTTCAAGCGCATAGACAGACCCGGGCGCGTCGCAGGCATTGAAGTTCTCATCGCCACGCCGGCCGTGCGAAACCTGATCCGCGAAAACAAGATCTTCCAGATCAACTCCGTTATCGAGACCGGAAGAAAATTCGGCATGCAGAGTATTGACGACGCCATCATGAAGCTTCTCACTGCCGGTATCATTGACCCCGAGCAAGCATATAACAAGGCTGCCACAAAATCGAAATTCAGGGAATTTCTCACCACTCCGCCCCAAGATTTCACCGAGGTGTAATATGCAGAGAGCGCATCTTGACCATATTTTGCATCAGGTCCTCGATTTTGCACCTGATACTTCAGATATACTCTTCACTGTGAACAAGCTTGTGCAGGCTGAAGTTCATGGCGAGCTCGTCAATGCCAAGATAGAACCAAACCCGGGACCGCTATTGCCCGTTCAGGTTGAAGCTGTGGCCATGTGTCTCATGGGCCGCAATATCCGGCTTTACACGGATCAACTGCGTACAGGGTCTTGCGATCTCTCCTACGAGTTGCCGGGTCGCTGCCGCTTCAGGGTCAACATTCTGGGTCAGAAAGGCTCGTTGGCCATCGTGATGCGCAAGCTGACCTCCGTCGTGCCCACAATCAACGATCTCTCCCTGCCGGAAGTTTTTTACGAGATGTCCAAGGAGAAGTACGGCCTCATTCTGGTCACTGGCGCCACAGGCACAGGTAAAACCACTTCTCTTGCTGCCCTCATCGATAATATAAACCAGATGCACCGCAAGCATATCGTCACCCTTGAGGACCCCATCGAATATGTCCATGAGCATAAGCTCGGGACTGTGAATCAGCGGGAATTCGGTCTTGATTTCGACTCCTTTGCTTCAGGACTGCGCGCTGCATTGCGCCAGGCGCCAAAGGTCATCCTGGTTGGTGAAATACGTGATCGCGAGACGATCACCATCGCCCTGGAAGCTGCGGAAACAGGTCATCTCGTACTCGGCACCCTCCATACCAGCGACACCGGCCAGACTATCAATCGTATTATCGGCATGTTTGAACTTGCCGAAGAGCGTTTGATCAGGTCCCGGTTGGCAGAAAGTCTCAGATATGTGGTTTCACAACGATTGATGCCTCGTTTGGGAGGAGGGCGTGTGCCGGCTTTTGAAGTTCTGAAGTCGAACCTGCGTGTCAAAGAGGTCATTTACAATGGCGAGAGTGAAGAAAAGACTTTTTATAATATTGTTGAATCCGGTGATGCCTACGGCATGATCACTTTCGACAAGTATATAGCCAATCAATTTTATGAAAATATTATTTCCGAAGATGTTGCAATGCTTTACGGTTCGGACAAATCACGTTTGGCCCAGATGATCGACAAGATCAAGACAGCCCGCGGAGAGAAGGTTACGGACATTGAAGGCCTTGAGCTTGATCACGAGTATGAGCGTAAGAGCTCCTTTTTTTGAGAGGTAAGAATGGATATCACCTGTGCTCATTGTAAATCCAGTTTTGTGATTCCGGATGACCGTATTCCTGAAACCAAAAAGTTCAAACTCAATTGTCCAAAATGCAGAGAACCAATTATTATAGATCAGAATAGCGCAGATGAGAAAATTGCCGCTCCAGAGCATTTTCCGCATGATGCGACGGTAGCGTTTCTGTTTGTCAAAAATAAGAAATTGGCAGAGAGAATTGGTCTTTTTTTGAAATCAAGAGGTATATTTGTTTCTGAATCCACGCTTATTCACGAAGCGTTGGATAAAGTCCGCATTAACTACTATAACATAATTATCCTCGAAGAGTCGGAGCAGGCGAAATCCATTTTGGGCATAGTTAGAAAATGGAACGGATTGCGTCGTCGGGATGTCAACATTATTCTGGTCGAAGCTGCATGCAAGAGCTTGCATTCAAATGAAGCTTTTTTTAGAGGTGTCAATTCTGTTGTCAGTGCAACTGATAATGAAAGAATAGAAAATATCATTGATCTCGCAATGGGAGAATTCAAAAGCTACAGTGAACCATGGGCTGTTGCTGCACAAAAACTGCACATGAAAGGGTGATTCATGATTCATGGTAAAAAGCAGATTTTTCTTTTTATACTGTGCGTAGTAAACATCTTTCTTGTTTTTAAGATATTCGATGATGATAGCGGATTACCCGTGTATAAAGACTTGAAAATCAAGATAGATGGCGTGCAAGAGAGAATTGACGATGTCGATTTACTGAACAGAAAAGTCAGTTCTGAAATTCGTATTCTCAAAAAGAATGACCAATATGTTAACAGATTGATTAAACGAGAACTTTTCTACGTTGCTGACAATGAACTGATGTACATACTTAAATAATATGAATGATACACTACACCTTTTCGATGAACTTCTTGAGCATGACTCAGGCTCAAAAATATTTTTTCCTTTGGCTCGGCTGTATCGCAAGCAAGGACATACACAAAGAGCCATAGAGATTGTCCAGAAAGGAATAGAGCATCATCCCGATTATCTTGAGGCTCAGTTGTATCTGATCGAGCTTTTGAGCGAAGTCGGCGACACTTCGGCTGCGGAAAACAAGGCTTTTTCTGTGTTTTCCAAGCTGCTCTCTTACGAAAAGTTCTGGGTCAGCCTGCGCGGCCATTATGCAAAATCTCAGCGATCCGACTTGGCCCTTGCTTCTTTTCTGGTGGAACGAAACGCCCGAGGAGAAGATGTGGATCTTCTCAAGCTTTTGACCTACGGAATAGGCCATTACACAGAGTTGATCTCTTCCGATTCTCCAAGCGTCGAGCCGGAACAGGATCTGGATGCTGAAGAGGTCGCCCAGATTTGTCTCAATTCCGGAATCAAGACAAAAACCATGGCCAAACTCCTTGTGGCTCAAGGAGAATTCGCGCAGGCGTTAAAGATTTATGACGGTCTGCTTGAAGGAGTGGTCAACGAGGATGAGCGAAATGAGTTAAGCCTACTCCGAGCCAACGCGCACAAGGAATTGGGAAGCATGCCCGATCCGGAAGTTGAAAAGAACAACAAGCTTTTTTTCGTTTTGAATACCTTGGCCGATCGCCTGGAACAGAAAACCGATCTGCAATCTCCAAATGCCGATTGAAAGTTCACGATGAAATTCTCTCTTGATTCTTTTTTGGCTCAACTATAGGTCCTTATAACTTTTCATTTTTTGTATGAGTTTTCATTTGTTTGGTTCTATCCTATTCAATTCCAATCGATTCTGAGAGACTCTATGAAATTTATCATTCCTGTTTTTATTCTGTTTTTACTTGTAGCGTGTAGACCTGTTAAAGTTACGCAGCAGTACTACAATGATTATGTTAATCCCGTAGCAAGTATTGATTACGAAGACACAGTTTCAGCAAATATTCCTGCAGAATTATTGGATGATTATTACACTGTCGACAGTAAAATCGTTCGGCTGGCAAACCAGCTTGATCTTTTTGATTCCCGGATGGATAGTGACAGTATTGAATCTCAAAAATCAATTCATCCGTGGATCAAAAATATGGCAATTTTTGATCAGGACCAACTCTTTATTTCCGGTGATGACACACTCGGTTTTGATCCGGAAATCCGTGCAGAATTGGTTGCCTTGACTCCTGAGAAAGACAGGATTTTTTTGGTTAATAACAATCGACAATTTTTTATTCATGTAATTTCCATGCCTGACGGACAATATAAAGCGACCGTTGTTGAAGTTGACATAGACGTTCTTGCTGCTGAAATTCCAAATCATAGAACCGTGATAGCCATCGATGATCAAATTTGCGGACCAGCAATCGCTAATCTTCCAGAAGCATGCTTAAAATTGAGGAATTCTACTAAATATTCTGGAAGCATAGAAATTGATGATAAGAAGTGGTATTGGATCAGAAGCATGGGTTCTGACAACCTTGTATATCTATATATGACTCAAGAGTAATTCGTATGCGACAAGTAACTGTTGTTGAACATTTGCTCCTTCGCCAAAAAGAAAGGCCCATGGCTTCCGGTCGTTTCACCAGGTTACTGACCGAGCTGATTCTGTCTGCGAAAATTATCGATCGCGAAGTCTCCAAAGCCGGTCTTCTGGATGTTCTTGGAGCAACCGGGGAAGTGAACATTCAAGGAGAGGTCGTCCAGAAACTGGATGATTTTGCCAATCAGGTCATCATTCGAAGGATGGAGCGGGCCGGTGTGCTTTGTGCCATGGTTTCGGAGGAAAACGCTGATTTTATAGGGATTCCCCGTCAGTATCTCGTCGGCGATTATATTCTGATCTTTGATCCTCTTGACGGTTCGGCCAACATTGACGCCAATGTGAGCATCGGGACCATATTCGGCATTTATCGACGCACATCCTTCGATCAGCCAGACGTCAGCGTGGGCGATCTGCTTCAGAAGGGCTCCATGCAGGTTGCGGCCGGGTATATCATCTATGGGTCCTCAACGATGATGGTCTATACCGCTGGCAACGGTGTCCACGGTTTTACCCTTGATCCCAGCGTGGGTGAGTTTCTTCTTTCGCATCCGGACATAAAAATACCAGAGCGGGGGAGAATCTATTCCGTCAACGAAGGGTATTCTTCGTATTGGGATGAGCCCACACGAAATATCGTAAATTATTTCAAAGCGAATGATAGCTCTACAGGCCGGCCGTACAGCTCGCGCTATATTGGATCATTGGTTTCAGATTTTCATCGGAATCTGATTTACGGCGGAATTTTCATGTACCCCGCTGACTCTCGTGATGCACGCAAACCTGCGGGCAAGCTTCGGCTCATGTGTGAAGCCGCCCCCATGGCCATGATCATCGAACAGGCGGGTGGTCTTGCGACGGATGGAACCCAACGCATCCTGGACATTGAGCCGCAGGAGCTGCATCAACGCGTTCCCTTGTTCATCGGATCAAAGTCCGACGTCGAGGTTGTCCTCAAGTTCTATGCAGATGCCGCTAAAAGCTAGGAACTCCCTTTGCTTCCAGTAGCTTTCAAAGACGTGTGCAGATGATTTGTCTTGGTATTGAAACCTCCTGTGACGAAACGTCCGTTGCACTTTGGCAAGACGGTCATCTCATCACCGATCTTGTGCATACGCAGATACCTATGCATTCGGTTTTTGGTGGGGTCGTGCCGGAATTGGCATCGCGGGAACACCTGCGTCTGCTGGATGGGCTCGTCTCCTCTGTGCTGCAGAATGCAGAACGACCTGCGGGGCAGGGGATCGACCTGGTCGCTGTTACGCGCGGACCGGGCCTGCTCGGCGCGCTTTTGGTAGGGATATCCTATGCCAAGTCTTTATCCTTGTCGCTTGGGGTTCCCGTCATTGGGGTCAATCACCTTTATGCGCATCTGCTGGCCTGCGATTTTACAGAACCCATCGAGTACCCGGCGCTTGGCGTCCTCGTTTCCGGAGGGCACACGCATATCTACGAAATGCCCGCCCCCTGCGAATTCAGATTGCTTGGAAAAACCCTTGATGACGCTGCGGGCGAAGCGTTCGACAAGATTGCAAAACTACTGAATCTTCCCTATCCGGGTGGAAAGTATATAGACATTCTGGCCCGGCACGGCACGGCAGATCCGCGTCTTTTTACGAAGCCTTACCTGCAAAACGACAATTGCGATTTTAGCTTCAGCGGGCTCAAGACCGCCGTTGCCCAATATGTGCAGAAAAAATCATTTGCCGCCATTGACTACGCCGCCTTTGACGTGGAATTGATTCCACAGGAAATAAAGGATCTTTGCGCCACGGTGAATGAGACAATTGTCGAAACTTTGCTCGAAAAGACCAGACGGGCCGTGGCGCGCTGCCACGACGTCAAGACGTTGTGCCTGGCCGGCGGGGTCGCCGCCAACAGTCATCTTCGGCATAAATTCTCAGTATTTGCCCATGCCAGGGGGTTCAAATTTTTAGCACCCGCGCAAAACTATTGTGGTGATAATGCGGCTATGATAGCATACGCAGGAGTTAGGTGGGCGGAAAAGGGTCTCACAAGTTCCATGGATTTTGAGGCCGTCCCACGGGGAAAGATTGTTCCCAATGATTTTATTGTAAACCCTTTCTTCAAGGAGTGAATAATGGCTGCACAAGTAAACGATGCCGGATTTGATGCGGAAGTTTTGAAAGGTGATCTTCCTGTATTGGTGGATTTTTGGGCACCGTGGTGCGGACCGTGCAGGGCTATCGCTCCTGTGATTGAAGAATTGACTCAGGAATTCGAGGGCAAGGTCAAAATCGTAAAGATGAATGTTGACGAAAACCCCGGCACTCCGAGCAAATATGGCATCCGCGCCATCCCCACCTTGATTCTATTCAAGAATGGCGAAGTCGTTGAGCAGGTCACTGGAGCTGTCTCCAAGGCCAGTCTGAAGCAGATGCTCAGCGACAAGGTTCTGTAATTGTCGTTGATCCTTGAGGTCGTCTGATGAGGGTGGCTGCGAAAGCGTAGTGGTCACCCTTACTTTTTTATGTCGAGTTTGGAGCATTGTGCAGGCGACAAGCAAAATGTTTTTTAAGCTCTTCCCCTCATCTCCATTTACCGTCAGCCAGGTAATTGTAATGCGCAACTATTTGATTCTTTTTTCTTTGGTTCTGTTTTTAAACGGGTGTGGAGCCATTGATTATTATTTTTTGACTCCCCCGGAAGACACTGCCCAGGAGCTTTTTGAGAACGCACGCGGTTTCATGCAGGACAAGGAATATGCCGAAGCCGTTGACTCCCTGACCAAGCTCAATGACCGGTATCCGTTCAGTCCATATGCAACGGAAGCCAGACTTATGCTTGGCGATGCGTATGCCCTTGATGCCCAGTATCTGGAAGCCGTTGATGCGTATGAAGAATTTTTAAATATGCATCCTCGCCATGAATCCATCGATTACGTCCTGTTTCAGATTGGTGTGAATAAATATAACTCACACCGGTCGATTGATTTGCCACATACTCAGCTTGCTGAAGCGGTTGAATCCTTCAGAAGGCTTGTCAGCGGGTACCCAAAGAGCATTTATCGGGAACAGGCTCTCGATTATATTGTTAAAAGCAGGAAGCTGATGGCGGAACACGAAATGTTTGTTGCCGACTTTTATTTCAAGTCTGGATCGTACAACGCTGCGTGGACACGATATGTATATATAATTGATAATTTTCCTGAACTAGAAGAAATTGTGCAACTGGCCACGTCTAAGTCCAAGGTCGCATATTATTACGCACAAGAGAAAGATAATGATACTGTACGGCATCCGAGCAAGTTAAAAAAATATTTAGATTGGCTTTGATACGACTGTAGCATTTATTTAGAATTATCCGGGGCGTCTGTGACGCCCCTTTTTTTTTGCCCTATACTCAAGTGGGTCCTCCCAAAGATGTAGCGGAGATCCGCGAGGCCTTTGCGAAGACTATGGCGGTGCGCAAACTCGATTCCAAGGAGCAGCAACTGGCCGACACCTATTTTTTTTAAACCTTGGTGCGAATTCATAGATTTGGAGAAGGAGCCCCGTACACAGAGCTCAAAGCGCCCGGCGCCGTTGAACGGGTGGGTCGCCAAGGCTGACCTCGCCCTGGCGGATTGACCTGCTCGGCTCTTTTCAGACCAGTTGCTGCGTGAGGGCGAAGTGTGGTCCCGAAACGTGGCGAAAGAGTTTGGCAAGTCGCGTGATTTCGTCGTATGCGGTGGTTGCAAGCGGCTTCATGCTTAGATGCGGCCAGGAGCAGGGAGGGCATTATGGATCGTCGTCGATTTCTCAAAAATGTGATTGGGGGTGGCATTGTCGCCGGGTCCACGGTGGCTTTCGGTAACTATGCGCAGTTGCTGGCCGCTCCCGGTTTGCCCGCGCCGGCATATGACCTTGTGGCCGTGCGTGGTGGGGAGCCGGGGGCGATGTTCGACCAGGCCATTGCCTCCCTTGGCGGCATGCAGGCGTTCGTGCCCAAGGGGAGCAGGGTAGTGGTCAAGCCGAACATTGGCTGGGACGTGACCCCGGAACGTGGAGGAAACACGAATCCGGCGCTCGTTCAGCGCATCATAGAACACTGCTTGCAGGCCGGGGCCCGGGAGGTGTCGGTTTTCGACCACACCTGCGACCCGTGGGCGCAGACCTATAAGAACAGCGGCATCGAGAGGGCGGTCAGGGACGCCGGCGGGAAGATCGTACCCGGGAACGACGAGGGCTATTACCAGCAGGTTACCGTGCCGGACGGAAAGCGGCTCACAGAAGCCAAGGTGCACGGGATGCTGCTTGAGGCGGACGTGCTGATCAACGTCCCGGTCCTCAAGCATCACAGTTCGACCATGCTCACGGTGGGCATGAAGAACCTCATGGGCGTGGTTTGGGATCGCGGGTATTGGCACCGCAACGACCTGCACCAATGCATCGCGGATTTTGTTTCGTACCGCAGACCGACCCTGACCGTGGTGGACGCCTACAACGTCATGAAGCAGAACGGGCCGCGCGGGGTGTCCACCGCCGACATCGTGCAGATGCAGGCGCTCATCGTCTCCACGGATCCGGTCGCCGCCGATGCCGCCGCCGCGAAGCTCTTCGGCGTCGAACCCGAGGAGATCCGCCACATCCAGCTTGCGGCGCAGATGAATCTGGGCCGCATGGACCTGGGCGACCTGTCCATAAACCGCATAAGGCTTTGAGGCGTCTTCTGATGGGCATGAAGCTTGGGCACTTGAAGACGGCGCGCGTGTGCCTGTCCCTTGCCTTTTTCGGGCTGAGCGCACTGGTCTTTCTTGATTTGGCAAGCGTGATCCCCCCTGCATTCACCGGGGGGATTTTGTACCTGCAGTTCGTCCCATCCTTGCTCGCCTTCACGCATGGGGCGGCCCTCGGCACGGTAGGATGGCTCTTTGTTGCGGCGCTGACCGCGCTTTTCGGCCGTGTTTACTGCTCCACCGTCTGCCCCCTCGGAACCCTTCAGGATGCCATCGGTTTTTCTGCCGGCAAAAGGCGAAGATTTCATTTCAGACCAGCCGGCACGCTGCGTTACGTCATCGCGGCCATCACGGTGCTGTTGCTGATTGGCGGTAGCAACCTGCTGCTGAACCTGCTCGACCCGTTCAGCGCCTTTGGGCGGATCCTGGCCGATCTCGTGCGTCCGGCGGTCATCATGGGCAACAATATCGCCGCAGCAGGGTTTGAGCAGTTTGGCCATTACGCAGTTTCCCGCAAGCAGTGGGCGGTGCTGACGCCCCTTGCCGTCGGGGTCGCCGCGACGACGCTGGTCATGATCGGATGGCTGGCCGCCAGACGCGGCCGTCTGTACTGCAACACGGTCTGTCCGGTGGGCACGCTCTTGGGGTTGGTTTCGGGGGTTTCATGGCTGAGCCTCGGAATCGATCATGACCGGTGCACGAAGTGCGGGCGCTGCGAACGCGTTTGCAAGGCGGGGTGCATCGATTTTGAGCGCATGAGGGTCGATACTGCGCGCTGCATCGCCTGCTACAACTGTCTGGCAGCCTGCCCGGCAGGGGCAGTGCATTTTGTAAACAGGTGGCGGCGTGTTCCCGCACCACAGGCGGATCAGGGGCGCAGGGATTTTCTCCTCCATTCGGGGGTATCCCTGTTGGGCCTCGCCGGGTTGGTGGAGACCAACGCGACGGTCCTGCAGAGCAAGCCGACAACCATACCCGAGGCCGTGACCGGTCCCGTCTCCCCGCCAGGATCCGTCAGCATCGAGCGCTTCACCTCGCTTTGCACGGCCTGCCATCTGTGCGTGAGCGTCTGTCCGTCGCGGGTCCTGTCCCCGTCGATCCTTGAATTCGGGCCAGCGGGTATGATGCAGCCGCGTCTCAACTTCCGTGCGTCCTACTGCAACTATGAGTGCACGCTCTGCACGCAGATCTGCCCCACCGGGGCCATCCTGCCCCTGGCCCCGGAGCAGAAGAAGCGCACGCAACTGGGCGTGGCCAGGTTCATCAAGGAAAACTGCATCGTCTTCACGGACAACACGAACTGCGGCGCGTGCTCGGAGCATTGCCCGACCAAGGCGGTGCGCATGGTGCCATACCCCAATCCGCTTAACCGGGCACTGGTCATTCCGGAAGTGCAGCCGGACTACTGCGTCGGCTGCGGAGCCTGCGAGCACGCCTGCCCAACCAAGCCTTTCAAGGCGATCTGCGTCGACGGCAATCCGGTGCACGCAAAATCGAAAAAACCGGAACTCAAGGCACTAGAGATCAAATTCGACGACACCGGAGATTTTCCATTCTGAGAATTGGTCCGGCAAAGAGGAGAGGCGTCGCCGCTCTGACGCTTTGCGCGACGATTCTGCAACCTTTGTTTCATACGTACCCCTTGGCGGCATATTTTGAGCTTGCACCCTCTTAATCTCCTTGATAAGTCATTCAATCTTTTATCGATTGCCAAGATTTTTCCCTAGGCAAATCGCATTCTTACGGAGGATTTCATGCGCATATTCATAGTGCTGGCAGCAAGCCTGTTTTTTGCTCAGGCAGCTTTTGCCGAACCGGTCGGCAGCCCCATTCCTGTAGGTATCGCCGTGGGGCAGACCACCAATGTGGCCCTGTTCGGCGAGGAGCAGGTCAACGGCGCCAAGGTGGCGGAAAAGATGATCAACGAGAAGGGCGGCGTGAACGGAACGCCCATCAAACTCGTTTTCCAGGACACCGGCGGTGACGAGGCCGGGGCCATCAACGCCTTTCAGAACCTGATCTCCCGCGACAAGGTCGTGGCCATCATCGGGCCCACCCTGTCCCAGCAGGCCTTTGCCGCCAATCCCATCGCCAACCAGGCCAAAGTCCCGGTGGTCGGCCCGTCCAACACGGCCAAGGGCGTGGCCCAGATCGGCGAATACGTCTCGCGTATTTCCGCGCCCATGACCCTGGTCGCCCCCAATGCCTTGAAGCGGGCGCTGGCCATCAATCCCAATGTCAAGAACGTGGCCGTGGTCTACGCCCAGGATGACGCCTTCAACGTTTCCGAGACCGGCATTTTCCAGGAAGCCATCAAGGACCAGGGCCTGAATATCGCCCTCATTCAAAAGACCAGCGTCAAGGACACCGATTTCACCACCCAGGTCACCGCCATCCTCGGCGCAAACGTGGACATGGTGGTCATGAGCTGCCTGGCGGCCGACGGCGGCAACATGGTCAAGCAGTTGCGCCAGTTCGGCTACGAGGGCCTCATCGTCGGCGGCAACGGTTTCAACTCTCCGAACATGTATCCGGTCTGCGGCAAGGAATGCACCGGCGTCATCGTGGCCCAGGCTTACAGCCCAAAAGCCGACAACGCCGAGAACAACGCCTTTGTTCCCGTCTTCAAGGAGATGTTCAAGAAGGACCCGGCCCAGTTCTCGGCCCAGGCCTACACCAGCGTGAAGGTTGTCGTGGACGCCTTGAATAAGGTCGAGAAGAACTCCGGCAAGAAGGTCGCCGAGATGGACACCGCAGAACTGCGCACCTCCCTGAACGCCGCCATCATCTCCAGTTCCTACGACACGCCGCTGGGCGAGATTGTCCTTGATGCCGACGGCGAGATCACCCAGAAGACGTTTTATGTCTCCCAGATCAAGATTGCCGACGATGGCAAGACCGGGGCCATGGAACTGCTGCCCGAATAACGCATCCTGCCGGGGGAGCGCCGCTTCCCCGGCTTTTGGCATATCATGAACATCGTCTCTTTTCTGCAAAATATCCTGAACGGCCTCTCCATCGGTTCGGTCTACGCCATCTTCGCCCTCGGCTACACGTTGGTCTTTTCCATCCTTGGGATCATCAATTTCGCCCACGGCGCGGTCTTCACCCTCGGCGCATATTGCACCTACGCCCTGGCCGTCGGTGATTTCGGCTTGAACGGACTCCTGGCCGGCATGAGCCTGCCTTTTAGCCTGCCGTTTCCTCTGGCGCTCCTGGGCGGTTCGGTCCTGGCCGGTTTTGTCGGTGTGCTGGTCGAACGGCTGGCCTTTCGGCCATTGCGGGCCAAGGGCGCCGACCCGCTTCTGGCCCTGGTCAGCAGTCTGGGCGTTGCCCTTATCCTGGTCAACTGCCTGCAATTTCTCGTCGGTGCGGAGATCTATTCCTTTCCATCGGACATCTTCGGCTCTCTGCCCATGGCCATGATCTTCAAGATGGATGGCAAGATTCTGGCCGTGCGCACCGTGCAGATCATCATCCTCGGCGTAAGCCTGGCCATGCTCCTGGTGCTGGCCTGGTTCATGAACCGGACGCGCATGGGCAAGGCCCTGCAAGCCACGGCAGAGAATCCGGAAACCGCCAGCCTGCTCGGCATCAACGTGGACCGCTACATCCTGTCCACGTTTTTCATCTCTGGCGCGCTGGGCGGCCTGGCAGGCACCCTCATCGGCGCGAGCTTCGGGCTGGCCGGACCGTATTTCGGCGTCAGCTACGGACTCAAAGGCCTGGCGGTCATCGTGCTTGGGGGGCTTGGCAGCATTCCCGGCGCGGTTCTTGGCGGGCTGGTCATCGGTCTGGGCGAGGCGTTTTTGTCCCCGGACTATTCGTCCATGAAAGAGGCCGTGGCCTTTGTCATGCTTTTCGTCATTCTTCTGGCCCGCCCCCAGGGGCTGCTTGGCCAGCAAACCATCCAGAAGGTCTAGGATGGGCATGTTTCTCGACAACTACGGTTTTTTGATGGTGGCCATTATCCAGCAGGCCCTCTTAGGGATGAGCCTATGGTACCCGCTCATGGCCGGGCAGCTCTCCCTGGCCAGCATCGGCTTCTATTCCCTGGGTGGCTACATCGCGGCCATCATGGGCACGAGCCCGCTCTTTGCCGCCTGGCGGGAAACCCTGGGCCCGGCCCTCTATCCCGTGGAATGGCTGATCGCCATGCTGGCAAGCGTGCTCCTGGGTTTATTGGTCGGCATCCCGGCCCTGCGGCTGCGCGGCATCTATCTGGCCCTGGCGACCATCGCCTTTGTGCAGGTGCTCAATGTCGTGGTGCTCATCCTCGACGTGACCGGCGGGGCGGTAGGGCTCTTCGGCATCCCGCAGCCCTTCGAAAAACGCATCGGTTATCTGTGGTTCTTCGGGCCGCTCCTCATCGTCATGCTGCTCTTCTCCTGGCGGCTGACCCGCACCGTGGCCGGCCGGTCCTTCATGGCTATCCGCGAGGACGAGCTGGCCGCCCAGGCCATGGGCATCTCCACCACGTTTGAAAAGGTCCGCGCCTTTGTCATCGGCTGCGGCCTGGCCGGAGTGGTAGGGGCCATGAGCGCGCCGTTCCTGAACACCTGGAACGCCCGACAGAGCAGCTTCGACGCCTCCGTGGCCTGCCTGGCCTATGTGCTCATCGGCGGGGCGCGCTCCATCTGGGGTCCGCTGCTGGGCGCGATACTGCTGGTCGCATTGCCCGAGGTGCTGCGCCCGCTGAAAGACGCCCGCCTGATCATGAACGGCATCGTCCTGGTCGTTGCCTGCATCTATCTGCCCCAAGGCATCGCCGGACTGTTGGCCTCCCTGCGCCGCAAAGCTTCGGGGGTGGCCTGATGGACGCCATTTTACATCTGGAAGGCGTTTCGCGGGCTTTTGGCGGGCTCATGGCTGTCGGCGATGTCAGCTTTTCAGTAGAGGCCGGTGAAATATTCGGCCTGATTGGCCCCAATGGGGCGGGCAAGACCACGCTCTTCAACCTGATCTCCGGCCTGACCCCCGTTTCCGCAGGCAGGATCAGTTTTCTTGGCCAGAATATTCTGGGTATCGCGTCTCACAAGGTCGCCAGCATGGGCATGGCCCGGACGTTTCAGAACATCCGCCTGTTCAGCGGCATGAGCGTGCTCGATAATGTGCGCGCGCCCATGCAGACCTTTTCCGAAACCGGTCTTCTGTCGGACCTGCTCGGCCTCCCGGCCAGCCGCGTCCAGGAAAAGGAGATCCGGGACAAGGCGCTGGAGCTGCTCGGCCTTGTCGGGCTTGAATCCAAGGCCCAGGATGTCGCCTCATCCCTGCCCTACGGCGAGCGCAGGCGGCTTGAGATTGCCCGCGCCCTGGCCCTGCGGCCCAAATTGCTGCTTCTGGACGAACCGGCCGCAGGCCTCAACCTGGCAGAAAAAGCCGAACTGAGCTCCTTCATCCGCGACCTGCGCACCCGCTTCGACCTGACCGTGCTTATCATCGAGCATCATGTGCCCCTGGTCATGGGCCTGTGCGACCGCCTGGCCGTGCTCAACTTCGGCCGCCTCATCTGCCAGGGCAAACCGGACGAAGTGCGCAGCGATCAATGCGTCATCGACGCCTATTTGGGGGACAGTCATGCCACTGCTCGAACTTGATCAGGTCAGCGTGAACTACGGCGCGGTCAAAGCCGTGCGCGACGTCAGCCTGTATGTGGAGCATGGCGAGATGGTCACGCTCATCGGCGCCAACGGCGCGGGCAAGAGCACCATCCTGCGCGCCGTCTCGGGCCTGGCCCGCATCGCCTCCGGCTCCCTTTCATTCGCCGGGACGGACATTGCCAAAACCCGCCCCGACGCCATTGTCCGCGCAGGGCTCGCGCATTGTCCCGAAGGACGCCAGGTCCTGGCCAGACAGAGCATCGAGGACAACCTCCTGCTGGGCGCCTATGTCCGCAAGGACAAAGAGGGCATCGCGCGTGACCTGGACAAATCCTACACCATGTTTCCGCGTCTATGCGAGCGCCGCCGCCAGCTGGCCGGAACTCTTTCGGGCGGCGAACAGCAGATGCTGGCCATCGCCCGCGCCCTCATGAGTTCGCCCCGCATGCTCCTGCTCGATGAACCATCCCTGGGACTTGCCCCGCTGGTGGTGGAAGAGATTTTCACCATCCTCGGCACCTTGAGCGCTCAAGGCATGACCATCCTCCTCGTGGAACAGAACGCGCGACTGGCCCTGGCGCACTCCCACCGCGGCTACGTCCTCGAATCCGGACAGATCGCCGCCACCGGCGAAGCCAGGGCACTGCTGGACGACGACCGCGTTCTGGCGGCATATCTGGGGGCGTGAAGCGAAGAGGCGGGAGAAGAGCGGGGCGCTGACCCGGGCCCCGCAAGGGGCTAGGCCCCTTGACCCGTGCAGGGGGCTGGCGCTGGTGGCGGTTGCGCTGTGCCAGTTCGGCCGAGCAGTGGGTGATGGTTTTCCGTTTGGCGCTGGAACGCCACTATTTCATATTCATAGACTGGCGCAGCAGCGCCTGTGAGGTGTTTGAATGACCAAACCAAAAAGGGTGACCCTGTTCATCCAGTGCATAGTGGATTCCTGTTTTCCTGAAGTAGGCGAAGCCATGGTCAAGGTGCTGGAGCGCCAGGGCCTCACCCTCGACTATCCCCCGGACCAGACCTGCTGCGGGCAGCCGGCCTTCAACGCCGGATATCGCGATGAGGCGGCGCGGCTGGCCCTGCATTATCTGGACGTGTTCGAACACGCCGAGGTCATCGTCTGCCCTTCGGGGTCGTGCGTGAACATGGTCCGGCATCATTACATGGAACTTTTTGCCAAGGATCCCCGCCTGCTTGAACGAGCCAAAAGGGTGGCCGCCAAGACCTTCGAGTTCACCGAATTTCTGGTCGACGTGCTGGGCGTGACCGATGTCGGCGCTACCTGGACCGGAGAGGTCACCTACCACGATTCCTGCCACCTGCTGCGCGGCCTCGGCGTCAAGGACCAGCCCCTGGCGCTGCTTTCCCGGGTGCGCGGGCTGAAGCTTGTCGAAATGACCCGCTCCGATGAATGCTGTGGCTTCGGCGGCACGTTTTCGGCCAAATATCCGGAAATTTCCGAGGCCCTGCTTGAAACCAAGCTGGCCAACATCCAGGCCACGGGCACGGGCGCGGTGGTCGGGTGCGACATGGGCTGCCTCATGCACATACAGGGCATGATCCGCCGCCGCGAGCTGCCCATCAGCGTGCACCATATCGCCGAAATCCTGGCCGGGGAGGAGTGAGATGCTGAAACAGGATCCGCTGCAGTACAGGGAACTGGCCGCCAAGGCCGTGCAGGACAAACAACTGCACAAGGCCCTGGCCAAGATGCGCGATAAGGTCGGCCGCAACGCCGAGAACCTCTACAACCAACTCCCCACCGGCGCGGGGTCCCGTCAGGCCGCCAAGGACGTGCGCCGCAAGATCGTCGACAATCTGGACGTGGTGCTCGAAACCCTGGCCGCGAACATCCGGGCCAGGGGCGGCCATGTCCATCTGGCCGAGACCGGCGAGGATGCCGTGGAATACTGCCTGAGCGTGGCCAAGCGGCATCAGGTCACCCGGGTGGTCAAGGGCAAGTCCATGCTCAGCGAGGAGATCCATCTCAACGACGCGCTTGAAGCCGCAGGCATCGAGACCGTGGAGACGGATCTTGGCGAATATATCGTGCAGCTCAAAGGCGAAGCCCCGTCGCACATCATCGCCCCGGCCATCCATTTCACCCGCGAGCAGGTCGGCGAACTGTTCGCCGAAAAACTGGGCGAGCCCTACACGGATGATCCGCCGACCCTGACCGCCATGGCGCGAAAGGCCCTGCGCGAGAAGATGCTGGGTGCCAACATGGGCATCTCCGGCGGCAACACCGCCTGCGCCGAGACAGGGCACGTGACCATCGTCTCCAACGAGGGCAACATCCGCATGGCCACGACCATGCCGAGAGTGCACGTCGTGCTGCTGGGCATCGAGAAGATCGCGGCCACCCTGGAAGACCACAACATCCTGCTGCGCATGCTGACCCGCGCCGCCGCCGGACAGAAGATCTCCACCTATGTCAGCTATGTGGGTGGGCCGCGTTTGCCCGAAGAACCGGACGGGCCTGAAGAGTTTCATCTGGTCCTGGTGGACAACGGTCGCAGCCGCATCCTGGCCGACCCGGATTTTCGCGAGGTGCTGCATTGCGTACGCTGCGGCGGATGTCTGAATGTCTGCCCGGTCTACATGGCCATCGGCGGCCACAGTTATGGCTCTCCGTATTGTGGCCCCATCGGCGCGGTCTTTACACCCCTGACTCAAGGGATCAACACGTGCCACCATCTCTGCCAGGGCGAGACCCTGTGCGGAGCCTGCAAGCAGGTCTGCCCGGTGGACAACGACCTGCCGCGCATGCTCTCGCTGCTGCGTTTCAAATTGGCCAATGGCGATAGAAGCTGGAACGTGCGCCCCCACAGCCTGCCTACAAAGCTGGTTTTTGGCGCCTGGTCGGTGCTCATGCGGCATCGGCGCATGTACGACGCGATGAGGCTGTTGGCCGGATTTTGTCAGAGATTTCTGCCCCGCAAAAACGGCTGGATCAGGCGCCTGCCCGGACCGCTTGGCGGCTGGACCAGGGGCCGCGATTTTCCGCCTCTGGCCAAGAAAAGCTTTGCCCAGGGCTGGGCGCGTCGGGACACGACAAGGAGGGACGCATGAGCCGCATCATTGAACGGGTTCGGCAGGCGCTGGGAGTGCAGGCCGGAGACGGCCGGGACAAGCTCGTCTTTGCCAAGAGCGATGACTTTGTGCATTGCGCGGACGTAAAGGTCACGGCGCAAGAGCGTGACGGCTGGATGGAGAGCATCCGCACAGAGGCGCAGGCGCTCAATCTGCAGGTGCACGAGTGCCCGGATCTGGATGCCTGCGGCGAGGCCATCGCCTCCCTGGCCCGGGAGCGCGACCCGGAATGGGGCACAGCGAAGCAGATCATGCGCTGGAACGACCCGATTCTTGATGGACTGGGCCTTGAAACGCGCCTGGGAGCAGACATCGCCGTCAAGTCAGTGCCCAAAGCGGACTCCTTCAGCCAGTCCGAGCGTCAGGAATTCCGGCGCGAAATCATCGCCTCGTACATCGGCATCACCACCGCCGACTATCTGCTGGCCGACACGGCCTCGCTGGTGCTCCTGGGCGGCCGTGGCCGAGCGCGGTCCGTGTCTCTGGTACCGTCCATCCACATCGCCGTAGTGCCCCGCAGTCGCATGCTGGCCTCGTACCGGCAGATGCTCTCCCTTCTCAGCGCCATGGACCTGCCGTCCAACGTGAGCATTATTACCGGCCCGAGCAAGACCGCCGATATCGAGGCCACCCTGGTGCACGGCGCGCATGGGCCGCGCGAGATGCATCTTTTCGTGGTCGCGTCCTGATATTTGCGTTTGCTTAAGGGCGCATTGAGTAAGTTCTCAAAAAGAGAGCGCTAAGCTGACTTCGTGTGTCATCTTAGCGCTTTTTCTTTTCGCGGAACGCCGGGGCGCGGTGTCAACACCGGTCCACAGAAAGCGAATCATCCTGCTGCGGCAAATCCATTCAAAAATTCGATGATCTCCTGTTCCGTCTCGTTTCTGAGCATGCTTTTATAAATGAAGCAGTGGGTGATTATCGTGTGCATGCCTTCGGAAAATCCATAGCTCAGGATCGAGACCTTTCTTTTGTTGATCATTCCTTCTATTTTGTTGTAAATAAGTACAGAATTATTTACATTTATGAATTCAGATTCAACTAATTGCGCATTTTTCATTTGGTAGTGCTCAACAAGTTTTTTATGAATTTCAGTCATCGGTATCTTTTCATCGTACAGGAATATGTGGGCGTTGGTGAATCTTCTGGCTGAGAAATCGATTGTTGAAGCGGATTTATTATTTACTGACCACAATTTGCTCTCATAATAGAATGATGCTCCTGAGTTTCCGATGTAAATCTGATCTACTGCGTTTTTCGATTTTTCTCTTGCTTCCAGATGTTCATACCCGGCAGCCACGTCCTTTTTCTTGTCAACTGTTCTGGTTGCAGGAGCGCAGGAAGCTGAACATATGATCAAAAGAGCAAGAATATAGTATTTTCGCATGATAAATCTCCGTTTATTTAGAATCTGCCCCGATGATAATTTTGTTGTTGTCGGATTCGGCAGTTGTGCGCCTGGTGCGCTGCGGGTTGGTCCAGAGCTTTCGGTTGCTATTTTTATTCTGCCACGGTCTCTGGCGAGCAGGTGCATGGCTGATTTGGCATATTGCAAATAGCCTGGAAATGCATGACAGTCCATAAGACACTCTGAAGATTCAGGAAGAATGAAATGATGCCTGACCACTGGCTGGTCTGTCCAGTGTGTTAAGGCATCAACACGACGGTGACCGCGCTTCAGGTCGGTGCCATAAAGGAGAATATGATGAAGTTGGAAGAGAATGCCGGACGACAGCCTCGCGGATTACTGGTTCTGCGCACTCTGGCCATGCCCAAGGATACCAACCCCAGCGGCGATATTTTCGGAGGCTGGCTTCTGGCTCAGATGGACGTGGCCGGAGGGCTCATGGCCTCGGAGGTTTCCAAGGGTCGGACTGTGACGGTCAGCGTGGATAAGATGAGCTTCGACAAGCCGGTGCGCATGGGCGACACCATCTGCGTGCATGCAGAGCTTCTGCATGTCGGCAATTCGTCCATGGACATCAAGCTTGAGGTCTGGGCGCGGCAACTGGTCGGCGCATACGAGGCCCAGCGCCAGCTGGTGACCGAAGGGGTGTTCCGTTACGTGGCCGTCGACGAGAACCGCCGCCCGCGCCGGGTGCCCGATAATCCGAATTTTTTCACCAGATGACACGGAACCGGCCCGGTCAGTCTGCTGTCTGATCGTGCCTTTGACGGAGTGTCAGCCTTTGTTGGCGCTTTCCTTTATCACAACCATGAGCTTCTTGATGCTGAAGGGTTTGGCCACGTATCCGTCTATGCCCTTGTTCAGCAATTTTTCCCTGTCCCCGTCCATGGCATAAGCGGTCATGGCGATGATGGGCATTGGTTTTTTGCCAGTGGCCTGCTCAGTGGCGCGGATGCGCCTAGTGGCCTCGATTCCGTCCATGCCCGGCATCTGGATGTCCATCAGGATGAGGTCGAACTCCTGCTCCGTGATGCGTTCCAGCACCTCATGCCCGTTATGGGCGATGACGACCTCGTGGCCGTTTTTGGTCAGCAGATTGCGCACAGCGAAAAGGTTCACCTCATCGTCTTCAGCCACGAGTATTTTTTTCGGGCTCAGTGTAACTTTCTTTTGGCCGGGAGACTCCTGGACCGGTAATTCCTGTGCCTTGTCCAGGGTGACGCAGAAATAGATGCTCGTTCCCACGCCGACCTCGCTTGAAATGGCCATATTGCCGCCCATCAGCCCGACCAGGCGCTTGCAGATGGACAGGCCCAGACCCGCGCCCTGATATTGTCTGGTGAAGCCTTGGCTGACCTGGCTGAAAGGTTCGAAGAGCTGGCCCAGGGCTTCATCGGGAATGCCGCACCCTGTGTCCGAAATCTCGAAGAATATGCGCAGCTGGTTTTCGTTGCGGGCCGGCAGGGGGTAGGCCTCCACGCTGACAAAGCCGCGCTGCGTGAACTTGAAGGCATTGCCGATCAGGTTCGTGAGCACCTGTTGCAGGCGGATGGGGTCGCCGATGACGTGTTGCGGCAGTGTGTCGTCGAAATGATGCCGCAGTTCCACTCCGGACTGCAGGGCGATGGGCGCGAAGAGATCAAGCGATTGATACAGTTTTTTGCGCAGTTCGAAGACCTCGGGCCGTATGGGCATCTTGCCAGCTTCCACCCGGGAGAGGTCGAGGATGTCGGAAAGCAGGCTGGTCAGGCGCGAGGTCGATTGCACGGCCATGGCGCTGTATTCGTGCTGTTCCTGATTCAGGCTGGTGGTCTGCAGAAGCTGCAGCATGCCCATGATGCCGTTCAGGGGGGTGCGGATCTCGTGGCTCATGTTGGCCAGGAATTCACTCTTGGCCTTGTTCGCCGCTTCGGCGGCCTCCTTGGCGCGCAGCGCGGCGTATTCCGCGTTCTTTCGCGCGGTCACGTCCACATGCGTGCCCACCATGCGCACGGGCTGGCCCTGTTCGTTCCTTTCGACCACCCGGCCGCGCGCCATGATCCACAGCCATTGCCCGGATTTGGCTTTCATGCGGAATTCTATCTCGAAAAACTGCCCGCTGGCGACATGGCGGCTTACCTCGTCTTCGACAGCCTGCACATCGTCGGGATGGATGAGGCTTTGCAATGAAGCGTAGCTCGGCTCGAACTCTCCGGGTTTGTACCCGAGCATGGTATAGTAGTGGGGGCTGAAATATGTGCTGCCCGATACGCAATCCCAATCCCAGAGCCCGTCGTTCGTAACCTCAAGGGCCAGGGCCAGCCGCTCTTCGCTCTGGCGCATGGCCTCTTCGGACATCTTGCGGGCGCTGATGTCCTCGCGCATGAGGATGCCACCGGAGAATATCCCGTCCTTGAACAGGGGGATGGCCTTGACGCTTTGCCAGGCCGAACCGCCGGCGGCGAGGCGTGGGATGAAAAGGCTCGGCAGGTTGAGCGGACGGCCATGGAGCACCTCTTTAAGGTCAGGGGCAATCCCGGCGGAGACCAGGCCGGGCAGTTCATGCACGGCTCGAGCCAGAAAATATTCTTCATCCAAAAGGCCTTTAGCGAAATTGTCAAGATGATACTCGTTGACATAATTGATTTTTCCATCGCGATCAAAAGTCATGATCGACAGCGGCAGGTTGTCCACCAGAGACTGATACAGATTTCTGCTCTCGACCAGCACCTCTGCCGCGTGTTTGCGTTCCGTCAGATCGACGCCAAGGCTTGTCACGTCCGTAGGCAGCCCCGCTGAATCGAGGGTCAGCGCATTGGCCCAACCGATGGTGTGACGCGCACCGCTTTTGTCGAGGATCTCATTTTCGTGTGTGGAGTAGGCCAAACTTTGCCCGCCTGACATGGCCGAAACGAAAAATTCGCGGGTCGACTCGCGGATCTCCGCAGGAATGAACATTTCAAACCAGTCCCGACCCAGCACTTCTTCCTGCTCCCATCCGGTAAGCTTGAGAAAATAATCGTTGGCAAAAATGATTTGTCCCTTGGGATCGAGGGAGATGCCGATTTGCGGCGTGTGCAGCAAAATGTTTCGCCATTTTTTTTCCGAACGCGCCAGTGCTTCGCGTTCCTGGGCAAGTTGTCTGAAAAGGGTACTATAGGGGCGTTTCAAGGCGAAGCGAACCAGCGCCAGATAGATCAGGAAAAAGGACACGATCTTAAGAAAATGGCCTGCGACATTGGAGAGACCGTATACACTTACGTAGAAGGTGAAAGCCAGCTCACCTATGATGCTCAGGGCCATGGAAATGATCAGCAGATGATAGATGCCGGGTTCGAGCTTGTCTCGCTGCCATGTCAGATTGAGCATGGCTACCGCCAGCACCGCGCAGATGATGTATTCGGCGACGATCTTGAACGTCGTCAGCCCCTGCCCTTCGACGTGGCAGACCGGAAAAATATCCCAGATAAAGATGCTCAGCAGCAAGGCCGAAGTGACGCCGGAGAGGACCGCGAGCACGGTCCATAGGGAAAAACCGCGCCCCAGCATCAGGCTGTAGGCAAAGAGACTGGCCGCTTCCAGCCCTCGGGCCGCGATCCAGAGCTGTGTGGCCGGGTTTGTGTTCTTTGCGGCCACAAAGATGCTCATTCCACTGTAAGCCAGGGTGTGGGTCAGGTCGAGCAGGGCAATGAAAAAGTAGGCGATGCCCAGGAACAGAAGAGCATCGTTGCGCAGAAAGGCGCGCGTGTTCCAGACCAGCAGCAAAACGCTCCAGCCCACAGCCACGGAGAAGAGTTCGGCCAGGGTGTGAAAGAGAAGAAAATTATGACGGCTGATGGAGAAAAGGACGACCAGCAGAAATGTCCACAGGGTGACATGGAGCAGGGTGCGCGAAATGCCATAAGGGGTGGGTTTGTCATCTGAAAGCATTCAGGCTCCTGTTTGCATTTTCCTCACGTACACGGGATTTTGGTAATTAGGCAGGATAACTCCGTGGACAGTCAGGTGTATGTGTAAATACCAGCAAATTTTTGGGCAGACCACCATTAAAACTCTTGGCGTGCCTTTTATCAGGAAATGCTTGCGAGTGTGACATGACACAGAGCGACGGATCTGTTAGCGTCTATATACAACTTTGTCGGGAGCATGCTCATGAATTCCGCCGAACGATTCGAGGACATTTGCCGGGCCATGTCCAAACCCGCCTTTTATCCGCACCCTGTCTCCGGTGTTGAACGCAGGGAGACCCACATCTCCGTCGTGTTTTTGGCTGGCGAGTGGGCCTACAAACTGAAAAAACACAAGGAGCTGGGATTTCTTGATTTTCGTGATCCCGTTAGGCGTCTTCATTTTTGCATGCAGGAGGTAAAGCTCAACCAGCGCTTGAGCTTTGGCGTGTATCAGGAGGTGCTGGGCATTCACGATGACAGGAATGGCCTGTGTTTTGGCCCTGTGGAAGGGGCGCTCGAATATGTCGTCAAGATGGCGCGATTGCCGGATGAGGCCAGTTTTGAGGCCCTGCTGCATAAGGGAAAAGTAACACAGGAGAATATTTCAAGCCTGGGTGAGGCTCTGGCCGGTTTTCACAAAAGGAGCGAGCGTGGGCGCGGCATCGACGCCTATGGAGACCTTGAGCATATTCGCTTCAACATGGAGGAGAATTTCACGCAGATCCTTCCCTTTGCGCAGGGTCTTCTCGACCCTCAGAAATGGGAGTTTTTTCAGCAGGTCTGCCGTTCCTTTGCGGACAATCATGTCGATCTGTTCCTGCACCGGGTGCGCGAAGGCCGGATCAGAGACGGGCACGGCGACCTGCGGGCTGAACATGTCTATTTTCACCACGGGGTGCAGGTCATCGACTGCATCGAGTTCAACGAGCGTTTCAGATACGGCGACTGCGCCCTTGATCTGGCCTTTCTGATCATGGATCTGGATCGTTTGGGGTATGCGGACACGGCCCGGCGGCTGCTGCGGGTTTACGCAATGGCGGCGGGCGATGCGGAGGTGTACGCGCTTATGGATTTCTATGCGGCGTACCGTGCCTGCGTGCGCCTCAAGGTGGCCTGCTTTTCCCTGGAGCACGCCCCGGACCGGGCTGCCGTGAAAGAAGAGATCCCGAGCTAAACAGGGGCATAAACAGCGCCTTGGCCACCCTGCCCGCCAGGGTCGATTTTCCCGACGCGGGCAGGCCGCAGAAAACCCACAACACCGGCCTGCCAAAAGACATGGCATAGCGGCAGGCCTGGTCCAGATAGCTCGGATACCGTCAGGAAGCGGGAAGCGGATTTTCCCGATGACGCAGTGGTTGCCTTCAACTCGGGGGCGTATCGGCCCGTGCTGCGGAGTCGCGTCTACGCCGGGCTGTTCAATCTGGCTCAGGATGAGATCAGGAAAGGGCGCTCCGTGGTGCTGGACGCAACGTTTTCTAGGGCCCAGTGGAGGGAGTCGGCCATTCGTCTGGCGGAGGATCAGAAGGCGGGGCTTATCTTCGTTGAGTGCGCTTGCGACTCGCAGACCATAAGGGCGAGGCTTGCGCAGCGCGAGAGCGCGGCAGGGGAATCGGATGCGCGGCTGATCCATTTCGAGGATCTGATCGCAAATTATGAGCCGTTTGGCGAAGAGATTGCCGGCACCTGCATCAGAATCGACACGGATCAGGCACAGGATGATTGCTTTTACGAGATCCTGGCGCGAGGGCATGCCCAGAAGCATGCCCAGGCGTCTGGATGATGGATTGTCTGGCGGCCGCGGACCCGGCGTGAAGATCTCACCGAGTGACCCAACTTGAAGCGGCTATGAATTGCGCATGCGTCGTTCCCATTCGAAATCGCGGCTGGTGACCACGTCCTCCATGCGCCGGAGCCTGCGGTCCAGGTTTTCGAATTTGCGTTTGATCCGCTCCAGGGCACCGGCCCGTGAGCTTGTGTAGGAATTGTAGAATTCCTGATCTGCGGGGCTGTCAAATGGCACCACCGGTTCCATCTTCATGACCATGGCCGCGATGAGGTACAAAAGCCCGACCGGCCATATCCCGGTGACCAGGAAGAGAAGGATGACGATAGCTCGCACCGCTCCCGGGGAGAAGTCGAAGTATCTGGCGATGCCTTTGCATACACCCAGAAAAACCCCGTCTCGGGCTCGGTAGAGGCCACGCTGCTCTTCAACAGGCCGCCTCCAGCGCGAGCTTTTATGTCCACCGCCATGCATGCGGTCATTGCCGCGTCCGGAAGCTCTCATGATCTTTTCTCCTTACCGTCCTTTTCCAGGAGGATGGTTTCCAGCGCCTCGATGCGCTCTTCCATGCGCGACATGCCGTTATATATCTCCTGAATCATCTGTGCTTCCCGGGCCACATTGACCTCACCTGATTTGGTGAACATCTTGATGAAACCGAAGATGACCGCGCCGACCAGCAGAATTCCGGCAGTCATGAGCACGAATATGAAGCCGAAAAAATGTTCCATGCGTTCTTCTCCTTGCGTGTTTGTACCCGCATAGCCGAGGCTTGGGCGGCCGCCAAACAAATTTTCAGTCTATTGTCTATTCTTTGCCGGCGGTGCGCATGGAGGCGAGCTGCTCTTCGACTTCATCCGAGCCCTCAAGCAGGGCGAATTCCTGTTCAAGATTCCGGTTCTGGCGTGGCGCGGCCAGTTCGGCCTCGGCTTCCATGCGTTCGATGCGCTGCTCGAACTGATCGAAACGCATCATCACGTCGCTGGACTGGACCCGCGAGACGTTGGAACGGGCCCTCATGCGATGATCCGCTCGCACGTGGCGCTTGGCCAGACTGCGCTGGCGTTCCTTGGCCGATTCGAGCTTGGCTTCGAGCTGTTCGATGTCTTCACGGGCCTGTTCGATCAGCACTGCGAAACGATCCCGTTCCCGCTCCAGCCCCTCGTTGAGGCGCTGGGCGCTCAATTTCTCCAGCAATGCCTCCCGGGCCAGATCTTCCCGTCCCTTTTCCATGGCCAGCCTGGCCCTGTTGCTCCAGAGTTCCGTGCGCTCGCTTGCCTGCGACAGATCCCGGGTGAGACGCTTCTGGTCGGCCATGAGCCCGGCACAGGCGGCTTTGAGCTCCACCGAGGTCTCTTCCATCTCCTGAATCATGAGCCGGATCATCTTTTCGGGCTCTTCGGCCTTGTCCAGCATGGAATTGATATTGGAGCCGATAATGTCTTTGAATCTGGTAAATACGCCCATGAGTTCCTCCACGAGTGACAACGTTCTTGATTACCAGGTCATGAGCAGAGATCATGCCAGTAGTGAGTGGTGTTGTAACATGCTGAAATGTATCTTATCGATGTAAATAGTATTTTGCCGTTTTGGGCTATTGTTGCATAATTTGGTTAATTAAACTAATTATTGGCAATGGAAGCCACACACTCGTCATCACCCATGGAAGCCATCGGTCAGTCCGAGGCCTTTTTGCAATTTCAGGAGCAACTTTCCCGCGTGGCGCGGATAGAAAGGCCGGTGCTTATCATCGGCGAACGCGGAACAGGCAAGGAGCTGGCCGCCGCACGCCTGCATTATCTTTCAAAGCGCTGGCAGGGGCCGCTGGTCACGCTCAACTGCGCGGCCCTGGCCAGTTCGCTTCTGGATGCGGAACTTTTCGGGCACGAAGTCGGGGCGTTCACCGGTGCCACGGTCCGCCGCAAAGGGCGCTTCGAGAACGCGGACACCGGGACCCTGTTTCTGGACGAGATCGCGAACCTCTCGCCTGAGGCGCAGGAAAAGATACTGCGCGTGGTCGAATACGGATCTTTCGATCGGGTTGGAGGAAGCCGGCCCGTGACAGTCAACGTGCGCATCGTGGGCGCGACGAATGTGGATCTTCCGCAGCGGGCCAAGCTTGGGGCTTTCAAGGAGGATTTGCTGGATCGCCTGAGCTTTGAGGTGTTGACCGTTCCGCCGCTGCGCATGCGCGAGGGGGATGTGCAGATGCTGACCCGGCATTTTGCCGCACGCATGGCCGTAGGCATGGGCTATCCCGAGTCGCCGGAGTTTTCCGCGCGGGCCATGGCCATGCTCACATCCCATGACTGGCCGGGCAATGTGCGCGAACTGAAGAACGTGGTCGAGCGAGCCGTGTATCGGACCGGTCCGGGAACCATCAGGGAGGTGGTCTTTGATCCGTTCTCGTCACCATACCGCCCAGTGGAACAGGCAGAACCCGCAGCACCGACGCTAACGGCAAGGGATGGTGTTCCGCGCTGCGCGAAGCCGGATCTGGACATTCCGTTGGCACGGGCCGTGCGCGAGCTGGAAGAGGCGTATCTGGCCCTGGCACTGGAGCAAAGCCGCCACAACCAAAAGCGGGCCGCTGATCTGCTGGGGCTGACCTACCATCAGTTCCGCGGACTGTACCGCAGGCTTGGCGCGGACCGGGAAGACTGACGGAGCGGCGCACTCACCTTGAAAAAAAAACAAGCCAGGTCCGCCCATTACGGGGCAGGCTTGGCTTTTTTCAGTTTTGTTCAGGGAAGGATTTAGGCCGCTTTGGGCGCAGGTGGCTTTTGCAGGCTGATGCGCCCGATCTGTCCGGCGCGCAGTTCATTCAAAAGGATGCCCGCCGCCTTGGTCACGTCCACTTCGCCGCCCTTGATCAGGCAGCCGCGTTTTTTGCCGAGAGCTTCCAGCAGCTCAAGGCCCTCCTGGGGCAGCTCGGCAAGCTTATAGCGGTCCTGGAGCAGGATCGGGTATTCGCGCAGCAGATAATCTCCGACGCGTGCGGCGACCTCGGCGTTATCCATGGCGGTCTCGCGAACCGCGCCGCTGCCGGCCAGCATGTAGGAGGCCGTGGCGCTCACGATCTTGGGCCAGAGCACGCCGGGAGTGTCGTACAGGGTCAGCTCGTCGCCGATATGGACCCGCTTCTGCTTGGTGGTGATGGCGGCCTGGTTGGCGGCCCGGGCGACCTTGCGTCCGACCAGGGTGTTCATGAGGGTGGACTTGCCGACATTGGGGATACCGACGATGAGGCAGTTGACGGGCTGCATGAGGAAATTGCGCTCTTTGACCATGCCCGGCAGGATGGCCAGAATCCGCTTGGCGTCCTTGGGGGAGGTGGCGCTTATTTCCATGGGCACGGTGCCGCATTCGCGGTAGAAATCCATCCAGGACGCGGTCACGGCCGGGTCGGCCAGATCGCTCTTGTTCAGAACTTTCAGGCACGGCCTTGGTCCGCGCAGTTCACGCAGCAAGGGATTTTCGCTGTAACCGGGCAGGCGGGCATCGAGAACTTCGATGACCACGTCGACCTTGGTCATGACTACGGCTATCTGTTTTCTGGCCCGGTGCATGTGGCCGGGAAACCATTGAATCGACATCTAGTTATCCTTGTTTGCAGACAAAAGACCTTCCTGGCGCAGGAGGGCCCTCGGGTCGGGTTCGCGACCTCGAAAGAGACGAAAAATGTCCATGGGGTGACGGCTGCCGCCCAGGGCCAGGACCGTGTTCCGAAAGCGCAGGCCCATATCCTGCCTGTGGGCCGGATCTGCAAGCCCGGCGTCCACAAACGCGCCGAAAGCGTCGGCGCTCAAGACCTCGGCCCATTTGTAGCTGTAATACCCGGCCGCGTAGCCGCCGGCAAAGATGTGCGAGAAGGAGCACAGGAAGCGGTCCTCGGGCAGTGGCGGCAGGGGCAGGATTTCGCGGGCGATGCGCTGGGCCGTGTCCGTGGGATCAAGGGTGTCCGGATCGGCCGTGTGCAGGGTCAGGTCGGTCAGGGCGAAGCAGACCTGACGCAGGGCGTTGGAACCAGCGCGGAAGGTCCGGGTCTCAAGGAGCTGGTCCAGAAGTTCTGGGGCCATGGGTTCCCCTGTGCGGTAATGGCGGGCCAGTCCGGTCAGGGTCCCAAGGTGGTAACACCAGTTTTCCATGAACTGACTCGGCAGCTCCACGGCATCCCACTCGATATTGGAGATTCCGGCCACGAAGCCATGGTCCACCGTGGTCAGCATGTGCTGCAGGGCATGGCCGAATTCGTGGAAGAGCGTGGTCACCTCCTGAAAACTCATCAGCGAGGGCGCGTCGTCCAGGGCCGGGCGCTGATTGCAGTTCACATAGGCAACGGGCAGGCGCACGGCATGACCGCGTGGGGCGCAGACCGTGCTGCGTCCGTAAAGTTCATCCATCCAGGCGCCGCCGCGCTTTTCTTCGGGACGGGCGTAAGGGTCCAGATAAAAGCCTGCGATTTCGAGGCCGTCACTGTTCTTGACCCGGTAGTAGGTCACATCCGCGTGCCAGGTCGGCACCTCGGCGCCGGCTTCGATCCTGACGGCGAAGAGGCTCTCGATCAGGTCGAAGAGTCCCTGCAGGATGGCCGGCAGCGGAAAATAGGGGCGGATCAGCTCGTCGCGCAGCCCGAAACGCTGCTCCTTCACCCTTTCGGCCCAATACATGACGTCCCAGGGCTGGATATCATCGGACTGTCCGCCGGCGCGGGCCAGTTCGCCCAGCTCGATGAGGTCGTTCAAGGCTTGGTCCGTGGCCGCGTCCTGGATTGTGCGCAGCAGGGTTTTGATGCTGTCCACGTTTGGGGCCATCTTGCGTTCAAGACTTACGTCCGCGAAATTCTCAAAGCCAAGCAGCGCGGCCAGCTCCCGGCGCAGTTTCAGAATGCGCCGGATATGTGGCAGGTTGTCGGTGTCGCCGGTGGCGGCGCGCGTTATGTAAGCCCGGTAGACATTCTCGCGCAGATCGCGCCGGGAGGCGTGCTGCATGAAGGACAGAAACGAGGGCAGATCAAGGGTGACGCACCAGGGGCCTTTTTCCGCCGTGGCCTGCGCCTGCCCACGTGCCCGGGCCATGCTTGCGGCCAGGCGCAGCGAGTCTTCGGGGAGTCCTGCGACCTCGTCCTTTTGCGTCAGGGTCAGTGCATAGGCCTGGGTCGCGTCGAGAACGTTATTGGTGAAGCGGGTGGACAGTTCGGCCAGTTCCTGGCTTATGGCATTGAAACGCTCGCGGTCCTCGGGAGAAAGTCCTACGCCCTGCAGGGCTGCGTCGCGGACCAGCAGGCTGATGGTGCGCTGGAGGGCCTGGCTGAACGTGGGAAAATCCGGGCTGTCCCGCAGGGCGAGGAGCGCGTCGTAGACGGGGCGGCTCTGGCCCAGGCGGTTGTAGAATTCCACGACCCGGGGCTGTGTCTGTGCATAGGCCTGACGCATGGCGTCGCAGTTTTTGACGTTATGCAGGTGCGTGGCCACGCCCCATGCGCGCGCGACCCTGTCGGTCAGGCGCTCCAGAGGGACCAGCAGACCGTGCCAGGTTCGGGGCGCGGCCTGTTCGAGGGCCTCTAATTCGGCGCTGCTTGTGGCAATGACGTGCTGCATGGCCGGCATGACATGGTCGGCGGTGATGGAAGGGAAATCGGGACACAGTTCCCAGCTCCGCAGGGGATTTGGCTCGTGCATGGCAGTCCTTGGCATGGGTCGGTTCAAGTGATGGCTTCGGGTGTATAAAAAACGGGAGGAGTGGACAAGGAGGCGAGCCTTCTTGTCAGTTCGCGGCAATCAAAAGATGAGAACGGACCGGTTGCACGGGCCGGGACTCAAAATAGTGCGTCGGTGAGCGCGATCATCTTGAGAGGCGAAACGCGGCCTGCGCCATGAGCTTCTCAAGATGGGCGCGAAAACGAACGCCGCACTGTTTTCCAGGCTCGCGCCTCGCGCCCTAATTCAGGGTGTTGAGTTCGGTTTGTACCTGCTGGATCAGTTCCTTGGCCTTCATCAGCTTTTCCTGCTGCTCCGGCGACTGCAGCTGCGTGGACATGTAGGACGTCTTTTGCGTCATTTCCTGCAGGATGGAGCTCATAAGCGCCGCGCGTGTCTTGGAGGGCAATGTTTCAAGCTCCGCCACCTTGGACTCCATGGTTCCTACTTTGGTGTCCAGGCTCGACACAGTGGTCTTGATCACGGAGAGATCCTGCACCTGCAGGGTCAGCTGTTTGATGTTCTGATTCAGGTTGAAATAGAAGCCAAGCAGAAGGATCACCGCCGCAAGCGAGGCGAAAAGGGCAATCTTGCTCATGTCCCGGCGCGGGGTTTGCGCTGCGGGGGAGGCCTGCGGAGCGCTTTTATGCGCGGCTTCGGGGGCTGGCGTGAGTTGCGGGGACGTGATCGTTGTCCTGGACTCAAGGGCCGCTTCGACCTCGTCATGGCTGAGGGATTTCTCCCGGGTCAGGCTCTGGGCCAGGTCCGCATACTCCGCAAAGGAAGTTACTTCGAGTTTCTCTTCCTTGACGATTTCGGTCAGCTCGACCTTTTTGGTCTTGCGGGCCGGGGCTGTGTCCTTCTTGGTCTTACGCTCCAGCTGAACGACTTTTTTTGCGGCTCCCATCGTATCCTCCCTCGCTCACGAATAAAAAAAACTATAGACAAATATCGGTCCAAAGACCAGCCCGCACTTAGGACCCCAACGTCTTGATCCCTACGGACTCGCGGATGCGGTCCAGGAAGGGGCGGCTGTAGGCGCGGGCCTTTTCGGCGCCCTCTTTGAGCACTTTCTCGATATAGGCCGGGTTTTGCATGAGTTCGGCGTATTTTTCGCGCGGTTCGGCAAGCTGGGCGTTAACGACCTCAAACAGATCCTGCTTGACGTAGCCCCAACCGATTCCTGCGGCGAATTTGGCCCGCATCTCGGCCACCTGTTCTTTTGTGGCGAAGGCGCGGAACATTTCGAACAGAGCACACCCTTCGGTCTCTTTGGGTTCCTCGGGAGCCTGGGAGTTGGTGGTGATCTTCATGATCAGCTTGCGCAGGTCTTTTTCCGAGGCAAACAGCGGAATATAATTGTTGTAGCTCTTGCTCATCTTGCGGCCGTCAAGACCGGTCAGCACGGCCGTGGACTCGTCCACGCGGGCCTCGGGCAGTACGAAGTGCTCGCCGAAATGGTGGTTGAAACGCTGGGCGATGTCGCGGGTCATCTCCAGGTGCTGGGTCTGATCCTTGCCCACCGGCACGATATTGGCGTTGAACATCAGGATGTCGGCGGCCATGAGGATGGGGTAGGAGTAAAGGCCCATGGTGATGCCCTTGTCCGGATCGGGGCTGCCATTGTCCTCGTTGTCCTGCACCGAGGCCTTGTAGGCGTGGGCGCGGTTCATCAGCCCCTTGGCCGTCATGCAGGTCAGGATCCAGGTCAGTTCCGGGATTTCGGTGATGTCGGACTGGCAGTAGAAGGTGCTCTTGTCCGTATCCAGGCCCAGTGCCAGCCAAGTGGCGGCCACTTCCAGGCGGGACTGATGAATCCGGGCCGGATCGTGGCATTTGATCAGCGAATGGAAATCAGCCAGAAAATAGTAGGAGTTGACGTTTTCATCGCGACTGGCCTCGATGGCCGGGCGGATGGCGCCAACGTAATTGCCCAGATGCGGCGTGCCGGAGGTGGTGATTCCGGTCAGGACGGTCAGTTTCTTCATGTCGGGACCTTAAAGCAGTGGTTTGATGATCATGTTTTGCACAAAAGCCGAAACAGGGGACAGAATCATGCCGAGGCCCCCGGTGAAGGCCAGCAGAAGCAGGATGATGAAGCCGTAGCGCTCCAGCTGCATGAAGCGCGCGGCCATGGGTCCGGGCAGCATGCAGGCCAGGATTTTGCTGCCGTCCAAAGGGGGGATGGGTAGCAGGTTGAAGATGCCGAGGATGGCGTTGATGCGGATTCCAATGTAAGCAATGTTTTTTAATGGAGTTAAAATATACTCAGCGGCCGTCGCTTCAGGATAGCTTGAGATAATAAGGAGTATTTTAAGTAGTAAAGCGAAAAAAACCATTATTCCAAAGTTAGCCATAGATCCAGCCAAAGATACATAAATCCTGGCTTTACGGTAGTTTTTGTAATAACGTGGATCGATTGGAACGGGTTTGGCCCAGCCAAAAATAATTCCACCTGGAGACATTGATGTTATTAACAACATCAATGTGCCTATAGGATCTAGGTGCTTGAGTGGATTTAAAGTGAGACGTCCGGCCATTTTGGCGGTGGGATCACCATACAGATAAGATACGTATCCATGAGCTACTTCATGGCACGTTATGCCGAGAAAAAATCCCGGGGCCGCGATTGAAAAAAAAAGTATGGCTTGGGTGATGTCGAGCATGCGCCTCGGCTATCATCAAGCGCCCCGGCGGGCAACTCTTTTAGCTCCAGCGGGTGTAGAGGCCGTGGGGCAATCCGAGCTGTTCGAGGATGCGGCCCACGAACTGGCTCACGAGCTGCTCGATGGATTCCGGACGATGGTAGAATCCGGGACAGGGCGGCATGATAACGGCTCCGGCCCGGTGGGCGCGGAGCATGTTCTTGAGATGGATCTCGCTCAAGGGCGTTTCGCGCGGCACCAGAATCAGCGGGCGGCGCTCTTTGAGGGTCACGTCGGCGGCGCGGTGCAGCAGGTTGGAACCGACCCCGGTGGCGATGGCGGCTAGGCTGGCCATGGAGCACGGACAGACGATCATGCCCGAGTGCTCCCAGGAACCGCTGGCAGGAGCGGCCGCGATATTGGCGGGGTCGTGCAGGAAATGAAAGCAGGATTCCAGATCGAGCGGGTCCGAATTGAGTTCATGCCGAAAGACCTGACGCGCGCCATCGGAGATGATCCCATGCAACTCCACCCCCGCAGCCTCGCGCAAGGCCCGCGCAAGAAGCCGGGCATACTCCATGCCACTGGCCCCGGAAATGGCCAGAATTATGCGTCGCTCAACTGTCATGAATCACCTCAAAAATTTCAGTATGGCTCATCCGGCTATAACAGACACGAATGCTTGACAAGCGCGGGACGTCTGCATAAACAGTCTTTCCCCGTGCGCAATTAGCTCAGTTGGATAGAGCGTTAGCCTCCGGAGCTAAAGGCCGCAAGTTCGATTCTTGCATTGCGCACCAAAAGAAATCAAGGACTTAGATGTAAAAATCTAGGTCCTTTTTCTTTTTCCGCACATGCCTCCACACACCATTCCACACACCAAGCCTTCCACACATAGCGCAAAATTAATGAGTAATTACATACTTACTAATTGGCGACTCCAAAAGTTCACTTTTGACGACTTATAAAGAAAATCAATATTTATTACTTTTCTTAATATTGCATAATTTCAAATACTTACAGTTATAAAAAAATAACATTATTGTTAATAGTTTTTGATTTTAGTTAGTTATGGATTTTTTTAAAAAAAATATCGCAAGTGGGAAATTTGAAAATCCTACTTGCGTTTTTTTTCTATCATAAATTTTGGGACTGTTGACGGACTATAAAAGCTTGATATGATACCTACATCTTTACACACGAACAACACAACTTGGAGGTATCATGAATACGGTAAGAACAAATCCAGCAGTCTGGAACGAAAAACAAGCCGCTGCTTATCTTGGAATGACAGTATCAACCATGCGTTATTGGCGCAGTCGTGGTCGTGGACCAAGGTATATAAAGTTTCCAGGAGCGCAAACTATTAGATATTTGCAAAGCGAATTGGATCACTTTTTAAATGATAATATGGTTGATCCGTTTTCTACCAAGAGGAATGCGTCAAAAAAGTAAGGCCAGGGTTGCCGCCCCGGCCTTACTACTGACATCCCCACGTGTGGGGTATTAACACAACCTCCCCCTATCAAGAAGAGGTCTTCATAGAATGGTTCACGCACTCAAGAAAGTCAATTCCCCCGAGAACCCTGACCCGCTCGTCGGGTCTGATGACGCCACGGCCCTAGAGTACCCCCTTCTGGGGTACTTGCTCCATAATCCAGGTCAGCACGCCCTGCTCACAACCGAGTTGCAAGCCGAGCATTTCAAAGATCAGATAGCCAGGCAAGTTTTTCAAGCCATGGCCGCCATGGGCGGCGACTACGATGCGCCGCGACTTCTGTGCGCGGTTCCCCATATTAGCCTCCATCTCAGCAGTATGATGAGCCATGCTTTGATCACCGCCCAGGGCCCATTCGGTGCCGTCGATGCCGCCCGTCGAATCCGGGAAGCTGCTCAACGGCGGCGGGCCCAGGATCAGGCACGGCTTATTGCCGATGCTGCGCGGCGGGGATCCTTGGAGGATCTGCAAGCGGCAATACAGGGATTGCACGAGGAGCCGTCAACGCCGGCTGCTCGATTTCAATTCATGAAAGGCATGAATTATCTCGATTTGCCAAACATCCGCTGGATAATAAAAGGCCTTTTTCCGTCGCGGGGGATTGGTGCTGTTTACGGGCCTTCGGGCTCAGCCAAGTCATTTTTTGTGCTCGATGCAGGCCTTGCTGTTGCTGAAGGCGCAAAATCTTGGTTCGGGCGACGAATTAAGCAGAGAGACGTAGTATATGTCTGCTTAGAGGGCGAGGCCGGGCTAAAAAAACGCCTCAACGCATGGGTAGAGCATAACGGTCGGCCGATTCCGATCGAATTCATGAGCACGGCGGGGCCATTCAATCTAATGTCCCAGGCCGACGTCCAAGCTCTTGCCGCCAGCGTGCCAAAAGGTGCGATCGTGATAATTGATACGCTCAACCGCGCAGCACCGACTGCTGACGAAAATAGCAGTGGCGATATGGGCGAGATCCTGGAGGGAGCCAAGGCGCTTGAGCGGTTGACTGATGGTCTTGTGGTCCTTGTGGCGCACACTGGAAAAGACGTATCAAAAGGGCTGCGTGGGCACTCTTCTTTGATCGCGGCTCTTGATTTTTCAATTGAAGTGAGTCGGGAAGGAAATCACAGGCGCTGGATTGCGCGGAAAGTCAAGGACGGACAGGACGGGGAAGAAGGATGGTTTAAGTTGGAAGTGCGGCACCTTGGGTTGGATGAGGATGGGGACCCCGAGACAAGTTGTGTCATCTCGCCAGCACCAGAGCCCGAAAAGCCGGCTAAACCACTACCTCCGGCGCTCAAACTCGCTTTGAGCGCACTTGAGTCTGCTGGTGGTGTCGACGTCGAATTGAACTCATGGCGCGATGCCTATTACCGGATTTCGACCTCGGAGCCGGACGCAAAGCGCCAGGCGTTTCGGCGTGCGCGGCAGGACCTCCAGAAGGCTGGCAGGATCTCAGTTTTGGACGACAAGTACTCAGTCCTGAATTCTCCCCCAAAATAGTATGATACCGTGACAAACGCGCTTGTCACGCTGTCACGATTATGCACCGTGACAGCGTGACATCAGGGGATGTCACGCAGGTTGCAAAATGATCAATAACAGCCCTGAATACAAAGGATCAAGCGTGACATGTCACGCTAATTTTCACGCTTGTCACGGCATACCTGAGTAGCGTGACAGCGTGACATCCCCCCTTTAGGGGATGTCACGCTGTCACGCTCGATGCCCCAGGTTTTTGCAAGATCAGGAGCCGAAAGAGATTATATTATTGCACCCTCTTTCCTCATAACTTCAACATCACCTCTATGTTGACACCACCGCCCCGGCTATCCGGGGCTTTTTTTTGCAATTTTCCTGCATTACATTTTAAAATTTCCGTTTCTTATCTATCAAATATGCCAAAAAGCCCCGTACTATAAGGCTTTGTCGGTGGTGTTTAGTCTATTTTAAATTTTAGTCGAAAAAAAATGTAAGGATGTAATGTGTAATGTGTGAGTATGATTTTCAAAATGTATTGACAAAGTCAAAAAGTTTGGTATTCGTGAATTTGAAAGGACGAAGAAATACAAACAAAATAAGACGAGGTAAGACTATGGAACGAATTTGGATCACGACCGAAGAAGTTTTGCAGCATGTCGGGATCGGACGAGCAACACTTTATAAACTTATGAAGACCGGCGGATTTCCACGGCCTGCAAAAGTCGGTCGACAAAACAAATGGCATATACATTTGGTCAATCAATTTTTGATTGATAGCATGCCTGTACAGCCAAAAGTTAAAAAATAAACCATTTTTTGGAGGATATATGCAAATACACAAGATCATGAACGCAATCACAAGCGAACAAGCTTTTAAATATCTGCAACTTGCAATCACAACAACGTCTGTTTGCTTTGCAATAATGTTTCTTGGTGCAATGTATGTTGATGTTTTGGCCAATTAGGAGTTTGGAACACATGCAAAATCGTAATATTGTCCGTCGAGTCGCAATAAAAGAAGCGCGGGAACTGCTCGCGAGTGAATTTGTCATTGTTGATACAGAGACAACTGGCCTTGGCAATGATGCCGAAATTGTAGAAATTTCAATTATTGGCTCAGACGGAACAGACCTTTTCACGTCGTTAGTGCGGCCAAACATGCCGATACTTCCAAAGCTTGTTGCAATACACGGGATTGATAACGGAATGGTGCGTAATGCTCCGTGCTGGAAAGATATACACGACTGCGTAATGCATCTTTTTTCGGGTCGAAAGATTGCGATTTACAATGCAGACTATGACTTGCGCATGATCCGCCAGTGTAGCGACTTCGCCGGTTGCAAGCTGCCGCTTATGTTGGAGCGTCAAGCAAAATGCGTGATGCAAATTTATTCGAAATACAGGGGCGAATGGAGCCACAAGCACGGCAATTGGAAGTGGCATAAGCTGAGCCAGGCGGCCCAGGCTTGCGGAATTGCGCCCACAGGGGCCCATCGGGCGCTTGCAGATGTAAGAATGACGTTAGGGGTCCTAAAGCACGTCGCAGCGCAGGAGGTTTAATTGTGAGCGCTAAAAAAGGTTTGCTCTGGAGTTTGCACTTGATCGTTTCTTTGCTTTTCGAGTTTCGGGCCGTTGCTATCCTTGGTTGGCTTTTCCTTGGCCTCGGGGTGGTTGGAGCCATCGGGACGGAGCACTGGTGGATTTGGCCAGCAGGCTTTGTGCTTCTGATGGTGCTCGAAGGGGCAGCATATGTCATGCTGAACGGCGGTCCCCTGGACCCCAAGCGACTGGCCCCGGGTGGAAATTTTTACGAATAACTTTTTGGAGGAATATATGGGAAAGCAAATCGAAAACGATGACTTTTTAGATGATGTAGACATGTGTGATTTTGAGCCAGAACCAATAGCAAGACCTCTTAGTAGGTCTCAAAAATTTCACGCGTGGCTGTGTAATTTCGCGGATAAAATTCCAGGCTTGCTTTTAAGAGTAGTGTTGATCGCGATTGCTTTAGGTGCAGTTTATTTTAATGGTTATGCTACTGCAAACCGTGATTTTGACCGTGCTGTCAATCAAGGTTGGTACATAAAAAATGCAACAAAATTTGATGAGGCGGCAAAAAATATCATCACACCGAGTGGCGCATGGTCGTCAAACCACGAAAAGGAGACTAACTAAAATGAAAGATTCGACCGCAAAAGGGATCGGAATTGGCGGAGCAATTTCTGTACTGACGTACTCAGGCATGCAATATTTTGCGATGCAGCAGGCAGGACAGAAGAATTATATCGATCACCTGAAATACTCACTGATGTCTTTCTGGGACCCCGGCACGCAGGCAATTGTAGACTCTTTTCGTGGACAGTTTTCAATGTTGGACTTTTTTGGACTTGAAGGAGTGCTTTTGGCGGCTGGGTGGGGGGCCATCGCCGGGTTTGGAGCTTGGAAGCTGGCATCAGGCAAAGATAAGTCGGAAGTCAAATCTTACAAAATCAAGCAAGATCGGAATGAGACGTACAGGCGCGGGGCAAAGATGGTGTCGTCTGCACAGGTGGCCTGGGATCTAAAAAAATCCAAGGAACCGGTCTCTCCGGTCATGCTCGGCGGCGTGCCGATAACGGAGAATGCCATGACGAGACATTTCCTCGTTGCCGGAACCACGGGCTCGGGCAAGAGCGTTCTCTTCCAAAATTTCCTCGATGCCGAGGAGCGCAACGCGCGAGGTTTTATCATCGATAACGGCTATGGCCTCTTGCAGCGCTACTATTCCTCAAAACGCGGTGACGCTATCCTGAACCCCCTGGATCAGCGTTGCGAAGATTGGAGTCCATTTGCGGAGCTGGAAGGCCCCGAGGACGCAACGTTGATTGCATGCTCGTTAATTCCGGAGCGGGGGGAAGGTGAGGGGAGCGAGTGGGTATCATATGCGCAGGCGCTTTGCTCGTGCTTGCTGAGACGGCTTGGTGAAACCGGCGGGGCGACGAACCGCGAGTTCTATCGGCTCGCAACTTCAGCAAGCGTTGAAGAACTCCAGCCAATCCTGGCCGGGACCGAAGCGGCCGCGATGTTGGATAAGGGCGCGGACAGAATGTTTGGCGGCGCTCGCGGGATAATGAATGTCCAGCTGCGGGGATTTGACCAACTTAATCCGGACGCGGGCAAAGACGGCTTCTCAATTCGCAGGCTCGTGCGTGACAGTCGTGGGTGGCTGTTTTTACCGTATCTCGATTCCCAGAGAAAATATCTTAAAAATTTGCTCGCGTCTTGGGCAGACATATCCATTTTGGCGGCGATGGAAAAAGAGGCCAAGGACCGGAAGTTTTTTGTCCTGGATGAGTTTGACAGTCTTGGACGAATCGGAAGCGTCCGTGATGACCTTTTGTCGAAAGGCAGAAAATATGGAGCTGTTGCGCTTATCGGAGTCCAGACACTTTCTCAAATCCGGGACCGCTACGGCAAAGACGGCGCCGGGGCGATTATGGGCAACTGCTCGACCTGGGTCGCTTTTAAGACTCCGGACGTAGAAATGGGTGAAGAGATTTCCAGAAGGATTGGAGAGCAAGAAATTGAGCGAAAAGTGGAAAGCTCCAGCGCTGGTAAAACCAGAGGTCGAAACAGGACAGCAAACGAAGGTCAGAGCACACAGAATCAAATCGTCAAGTCGCGGTTGGTCATGCCTGAAGAAATTCGGACGCTGGCAAATTGTGAAGGCTTTTTAATGAGCGCCGAAGGGCAAATCTGTCCGATCCATCTTGATTTCCCCGCTGCCCGGCAAGCTCGGGCGGAAGGTTTTGTTCGGAAGTCTGGAGCGGTAAGAATTGATGAATGCACGGTCGAAAACGAAGTCGGTTTTGAATAATTTCTGAGAGGTGCTTCATGCAAAATAATATCGGTTTTGATGCGAATATTTTGAAAACTTTGGCCGTGAATTCGGACATGTTGTCAGCCTATGTTTTGGCCGCGATTGCGGACCATGGGCAGGGCGTAAAAGTATGCTGGTCATTGTGGCCCCATCTGACACCCCCGGCCAAGGTCGGGGGCGTGGCGCGGGCGCTTGTTAAAATGGGCCTTTTGGTCCCCCAAGCCGGGGGGCTCTACCAGGTCGTGACCACCAAAGGAGCGACAACGGAGCGGACCAGGGGCGATCATGGGGCAACCGAACAGCGACAGACGAACGGAGCGCCAGCAAAAACCCCGGAATGCTTACAGATCAGGGATTTTGAAACGAACGGGGCCCAAGCAGAGCATGAGCAACGGGCAAGCGACGATATAGCGACGAGCCAGCACGAAGCAAGCGACGGTTGCGATGGCGGTGATATTGAGGCGTTGGAAACCCTGCTCGACACGATCGCGATTAGTGAAGTCGTTATTGAAGAGACAGAAGAAGTGATCCAGCAGCCCACAGAAGCCGCATCGCCGCAACTGTCGCCTACGCTGGAAGAACGCGCCCTGGCGCTTGCCCGCCGGGCCTGGGAGATCATGCCGGACAACGTAAAAGCCCGCGTTGATCATGATTTTGACGCGTACTGGCAGCAAAGCAAATCGCAGCACATCCGGGCAGCAGCAAATGCATAACTCTGGGGGGGGGTGCCGTGAGGCAGGGGGCTTGCCCCCGAGATCATGCCTTTCATTCCCCCAATTTAACCAAGAAGAATAAGATAAAGAATAAGCATCATTAATTTATACAGCCTACCCACCGCAGTGGGCCATGCAAACGCCGCATCAATCCACGGCCGGCAACGGTAATCTGAAAGTATACCGCAGTATACCGAGACGGCAGGGTAGGTAGCAAAAAGCCATGAGATCAAGTAGTTATCCGGTAATCTTTAGGAGTTTGATATGACGACACAGAAAACACAGAATTTTTCTCTAAAAGTTTTCCCCGAAGACTTGGCAAAATTTCGCGAAGGTGCAGCGCTGATGAACATGCAGAACCGTGATTATTTTACGCTGCTGGTTTCCCCAGAAAGCACGCAAAAAACAGAGACAACACCTCATGATGTGGATGCAAAATTTTCTGAAATACAGAGCAAATTATCTGCTATGGAAACGATGGTTGCAACGATCATGGAGGGCATGCTTGAGCGTTCACGAACTCCGTCTTTCTACGAATTTCGTGCACGATTCATCGCCGAAACAAATCCGACAATGACAAAACCTGGATCTGAAAGATTCGCATTTTTCCTGGATGTAGCGCGAAAATACCATCGAAAATATGATGCATGGCCAGACCCGTCCAACCGTGCGGCATTCGGCCCCGGCCTCGACGAACAACAGCTTGCATCCTGGCCGCCGGTGCCACGCTAAGAGGAGACCGCAATGGATATTGAAAAGCTGAAGAAAAAACGTGCCGATTTAAAGCAAAAGCTCATGGAGATTGATACAACAATACGTGAGTTAGAACGCGCTAAAGATCGTCAGGAACTTGCAAAAAAGGCGCGGTTGATTGCTCAAAAAGGTTTCAGTTTGGAACAAATTTTGGCGATAAAAAAGCGCAATAAGAGGTCTAGTAATGCTTAATTTTTCAAGTCTCGGGTCGGGTGACGGTGCGCAAGAGCAAGCCGAATACTATTCGAATTTGTCACGTGAAGACTACTATCTTAATGGGGGTGAACCCCAAGGAAAATGGATTGGAACCGGTGCTGAAAAGTTCGGGTTTGGTGGCGATATCGTAGGCAAAGCCGACCTGTATTTTGCTTTCGAAGGCTATAATCATAAATACGGCAACGCGATTGCAAATAATGCAGGAGACGGCCACAAAGCGGGCTACGACCTTACTTTTTCGGCTCCTAAAAGCGTTTCGATTTTATGGGCAACTGCCGACGATACGACGCGAAAAGCCATTAGTGCAGCACAGCAAAGAGCGGTCGAAAACGCGATTGCTTATGCGGAGACGTCCGGGGCGTTCATACAGAGAGAAGGCCATGCAGGGGCAATAAAAGTGCCCTATTTCGGAGGCCTGGCAGCAGCGACTTTTGAGCATTCGACATCTCGCAATCTGGATCCTCATCTGCATACACATGCCGTTGTTTGCAACCTGGCTCCAAATGGTAAGCGTATCGACTTTGATGCCTCGCAAGCGCGTGAACTCGGTGCAGTCTATCGGGCAGAATTGGCGCAAGAGCTCAAAAAATTAGACCTGAGCATTGAGCGTGACCGGTTTAGTTTTTGCGTGCCGTCGGTACCCGGGGAGCTTGAAAAAGAGTTGTCCTCCAGGCGTGCAGAAGTTGAAAAAATGCTCCAGGAGAAGGGCCTTTCTGGTGGCAAAGCGGCGCAGGTGGCGGTGTTTGCAACACGACAGACAAAGCAAGATATCGACCGAAATTTGCTGTTCGAAAACGCCAAAGAATCAGCTCTTCGACATGGCTTTGACCCCTCTAACTGTTATGGAAAAACATCACTGGTGTGGACCAAGGAAGACTTTCTTCGAGACTCTTTTGACCACGTCTCGACTATGACGGAAACGCGCTTGAAAGCGGCGCTCATGGAGTCCGCACAGGGCGTTTTTAACTCCAAAGAAGCGCTGGGAAAGTTCCAGGAAATGGAAAAAAGCGGCGATTTAATCCGGCTCCAAGGTCCTGACGGCCGCACGCGGTACACATCAAGAGAGATGTTTGAACTTGAAAAGTCTTTGGTTGACCGTGCCGAATCGCTCTCGAAAAACACCTGGCACACGGTCACCAAAGACACGCTTTCCGTTGTTTACTCCGGAAAAACCATGGCCGACGAACAGAAAAAAGCGCTCGAACACATCACGGCCGACAACCGTCTTGCTGTGGTCAGGGGCGTTGCAGGTGCTGGAAAGTCATATATGCTTGATGGTGCTAGAGAAGCCTGGGAGCGCTCAGGAATCCGCGTCCTGGGGTGCGCACCGAGTGCCGACGCCGCAAAAAATTTGCAGGAAAGTGCCAATATCCAGAGCCTGACTTCTCATAAATTGTTGTCTCAGATCGAGTTCGGACAGCTAAAACTCGACGGAAAAACGGTCGTCGTTATGGATGAAGCGGGCATGACCGGCAGTCGGATCATGTCTCAGCTTGTCGAGAAAGTTGACCATGCAGGCGCCAAATTGGTGCTCATTGGCGACACCGGCCAGCTTCAACCAGTCGATCCTGGCGCCGCCATGCGGTCGATACAAACAAAAATCGGATGCCAGGAAATGGTTGAAATCCGTCGTCAGCATAATGATGTTGACCGCCAAATCGTCAGACATCTTGCAGACGGACAGGCAGAAAAGGCCGTGGCGCTCATGGATGAGCGCGGCCAAATCCACGTGCACAAAGACCAGGCGGCTATCCGTGAGACCGTGGCAAACTCCGTTGTTGCGGACATTGTTGCCGGGAAATCATCACTCGCTATGGCTGGAATGAACCGCGAAGTACGGCAGATAAACGCCTTGGTTCATGCCAAACTCCAGGAAAAAGGACTTGTGGCCACGGACGAAAAACCTTTCGAAACTGCATACGGTGAGAGGGGTTTTGCAGCCGGGGACCGCATTCTCTTCCGGAAAAACGATTACCAAATGAACCTGCTAAACGGCCAGAGGGCCACGGTTGTGTCCTCGAAAAACAACGAATTGACGGTCAAGCTTGATGGCTCAGACGCGGTCAGAACCTTCGTAGCGGATGACTACAGCCACCTTGATTTTGCCTACGCGGTCACCGTCCATAAGAGCCAAGGCGCGACCGTTGATAAAGCACATTATGCGCTTGATCCGTCCATGGTTGACTCAAATTTGGGGTATGTCGCCGGGTCCAGGCACCGCGAAAGTTTTGCAATGCATTGCACGAAAGACGATCGTGAAAACCTTGAAAAACTGCTTGGTCGGGACCGTGAAAAAGACACCTCTGCCGACTATCAAAGAACAGAAAAAGCTCCAGAGATGGCGCAGAAAAGCCCGGCTTTGGTTGAATTTGAGGCGCAAATGGCGCGGTACAAAGAGATGATGTCACAGCAGGCGGCAGCTCGCGAGCGGACAGCACAGGCTATTGCCCGTGACCGCGAGGCCTCGCAAGAGTACTCTCTGTAATCAACCATGCCCCGGCCTGCCGGGGCTATTTTTTTTATCCGCTATTTTTTTCCGATTGAATCACTCCTTGGATGGATTGAATCGCTCTATTCGGTGATTAAAACACTCTTTCGGTGGATTGAATCGCTCGCGCCGGGGTTTGAATCATCCACTTCGGCGACTCAGTCGCTTTTCCCCTGGAACATTTCCCCCTGTTTCTGCTCTTCGCCCTGGTCGTCATCCTGCTGCTGGTCGGGTTGGGTTGGGCGTCCCCCGGCCTGGGGCCGGGTCGGGCTGGAAGGTTGCGACCGCCCGGCGGCCGGAAGCCGTCCGGCGTGCGGGCAACCCGCGATCGCGGATCGCGCCCGTTCGGGTTCACATCCCTGACGCGCAGCTCGTCCGACCTGGTCACGGCCACCACGCCCCCGCCACCCGTCCATTACTCTTACATTATATATGCACGCTTCGCGTGGCCCAACTCTTCCCCCTGGGGGGGATCCGGCCTTGCGGCCGGGGGGAGACCACCACAGGGATATGTTGTCCTGGTGCACATCCAAAAACCGAGAGAAGAATGGGCCCCAGTCCAGGCGCTGTCGGTCCTAACAAGGGGCCGTGCGTCCTCGGAGCGGTCGGCTTTTTCGCCAACCGCCCACTGCGGGCGCGGCTATCCCAGGCCGGTCGGCAGCTTAAGAGCTGTGAATCGTGGGTGATTGTATCCAGTGAGCAACGCCCGGGTCCGGGTCCCGGCCCGGGCTTGTGTTTCACCTGGCGGCGTCTGGCTGGGTCACGGTCGGAGCACCGCAGCAGAAGAGCTTCCGGCCCTGGCGGGCCTATACGCCGCCTGCCTGGCGGCGGTGTGTCGCCGCTTGCGCGGCCTATCGCATGCTGTAGCGCAAAATGCTGTAATAAGATGCGCAAATTTTGTGTAGTGATGAACATTTTGTATTGATAAAATATGCATTATCGCTTTGGTTGAATTATTGTTGATGTATTTCAGCCAGAGGTTAAAGTGTTAATTTAAATATTTTTATTGACTTGCGTGCATAAGATCGTTATGTATTAGTCATGGAGAGCAAGAGTAGAACAAAAAAAACACACAGAGGGAATTGATATGGACTCTCAAGAAGTTTTTAATGCAGCGCGAAGTGGGCACCTTCCGGCAGGATTCAACCAGTGGGACATGGTTGACACTGTCAGAATTGGATTTCAGATTACTGTTGCACATGTTGCGGCGATGTCCGGGACTCTACCGACCGATTTTGATCAGTGGGGTCTGACTAACAGTCATGGGGCTACGGTTGCGCATACGGCAGCGATGCATGGTCACTTGCCTGAGGGGTTTGCCCAGTGGGAACTTAAGGATGGTCGCGGCGAAACTGTTGCGCA
>Ga0180007_10000551_pt1 | contig 60944 bp, 43 predicted proteins | sample MM_PC_MetaG_FD_121122 | JGI IMG/M metagenome (GOLD analysis project Ga0180007, IMG submission 121122) | Groundwater microbial communities from the Aspo Hard Rock Laboratory (HRL) deep subsurface site, Sweden - MM_PC_MetaG | ecosystem: Environmental > Aquatic > Deep subsurface > Groundwater...
ATCCGTTTCGAGGTCGAAGCGGGCACCGAGATAAAAGGAGCCGAGGCGTTCGATGGGTTGCATCATCTTCCTCCGGACGGTTTCATGGCGGGGCGGGGCTTCCCAAAAAGGATGATCGCAGATTACTCGTGCCGGCGAACACGCGCAAGCAGAGGCTCTGATGTGTGGAGTTGGAAGACCAGCTTCGCGGTGGAGAACTGGGCCGCCGCCGGCGTCGGCGCAGACCGCCTGATCCGGGTCGCGACGGATATGACAAAGGCCCCGCTCGAGAGAGCGGGGCCTTTCACATACTTGAGAGGGTATCAACGGAACATGGACTTGAGCGAGCCCCAATCCCACGACGAAGTCGGGACGGGATCGCAAGGCAGACAACTCGACACGCCCGTGGCGAAGACCGTTGTGGCGGTCGACTGGGATGCGATGACGAAGTAGTAGGTCCCTACATCCAGACAGACCATGATGTTCTGCCCGTCGTTCGGATTCGTATCCGAGGCGATGCAGTCGCTTCCCAGACAGCCGTCGAAGAGCAGAAGATCCCCATCGACCGGCATCCCCGGGCCGAACATCTCGATGACCGTTTGCGAGGGCGAAGTGAGCGTGAATTCGAAGACATGGAAATTCCAACCGGTGTAGTCGAAGCCACAGGCCGGTTCTCCGGGAACAGCGCCGGTGTTCAGAAGACCGTAGTAGGCGATACCGCACGGGGTGGTGGCAATGGGCGTGCAGTCGAAGGCCCGAGCCGGTGTCGGTGCCGCGATGAGGGCGACGGTCAGGGCCAGGAGCGATAAGAAAAACAGAGTTCGTTCGATGTTGAGCATTTCGTCCCCCGATGTTCGGAACCCGCAACGTGCGACTAAACAGGACTATATCATACCTGATTATGGTGCGTCTACATGGAATGTGGAGACCCCTTAGGCCTCGAAGGACGTGCCCACCCCGGCCTGATTCATTTTCATCGGGCAGGGCTGTGGAGCGGCTCGTCTCGTCCGTGCGCAGCGGATTCGTAGGAGGCCGACGAGACTCTTCGGTTGTTCTTCCTATCCCCTGGACCAGATTTTCCCTCAGGGTTTGACCTTGGTACCGACGAGGCCACGATGGGGACTCGCTGGGGTTTGACCGGACCGTCGTGGACGTAAAAGGGGCGCGACCCGCAGGTCGCGCCCCTTTTCGTCGGATCGTCGACCGACCCTACGCCGCCTTCTTCAGTAAGAAACTCTTCTTCAGCAGGTCCACGAAGATCACCGCCGCGCCCAGGATCATCAGTCCGTCGGGCACCGCGCGCGACCACATCCAGCCCTTGAGTGGCTCGATGGTCGCGCGCTGCCGTGCGGCCCAGTAGCCCAGGTCGTGCGCCACGCGGGACTGCTCGAAACCGATCACTAAGGTGGGGATCGAGAAGAGCATCACGCCGGCTGTAAGCATCCAAAATCCGACCTTGGCCGGCTTATCATTCCACTCCAGGCCCTTGGCCATGGCGTTGGCGCGCGTCACCAGGTACATGAAGGCCAGCGAGATGTATCCGAAAGCGCCGAGCATGGCCACGTGGGCGTGAGGCATGATCAGGTAGGTGCCGTGGCAGTAGTAGTTGATCGTGGGCAGGTTGATGACCATGCCCAGAAAACCGGCCCCGTACCAGTTCAGGAAGGCGCTGCCAGCCAGGAACAGGAAGGGCACCGCGAAGGGGAAGTTCCCGGTCTTGGCGCTGATCTGCTTCTGCTGCTTGAAGGCCTCGATCATCAGCAGGCCCAGCGGCAGCGGCTCCAGTGCAGAGAAGATGCCGCCCACCGCGATCCAGTATTCGTCCAGGCCCTGCCACCAGTAGTGGTGCCCGACGCCGAGCGTCCCGCTCATGGCCACCAGCACCAGCTCAAACAGCATGATCCGCTCGGCCGACTTGCGCGACACCAGGCCCAGGGCCACGGTCAGGAAGGCCAACACGCCGGCGGCGAACAACTCGAACGTCAATTCCACCCACAGGTGGACAACCCACCAACGGTAGTAGTCGTCGACCGTGAAGTTGGGCATGATCTTGTGGAGCGGCGCCATGCCCGCCATGTAGAGCGTGGCGATGCCGAAGGCGCTCCAGATGATCGTGCCGATCAGGACGTTGTTCTCCTTGGCCTTGCGGATCACGCTGTAGACCATGAAGAACCACAGGACCAGGCCGACGACCAGACCGATGTCCCACACGCGGCCCAGGTTGAGCAGCTCGCGGCCCTCGTTGCCGAGCCAGAACCACACGTCGCGCATTTGGCCGGTGGCGCCCATGTAGATGCCTACCAGACCGCCGCCGCCGACGATCAGCAACGCCGCCCACAGCACGTCAACCAGCCAGGGGAATTTCAGATCTTCCTTCGCGGCCATGGGTGCGATGAGCATTCCGCCCACCAGCCAGCCGATGGCCACCCAGAGGATCGCGAGGTTGATGTGCAGGGCGCGCATGACGTTGAACGGCATCACATCCTGCGAGACGATGAAGTTGCTGCCCGGATCGGTGTAGATGTGAGCCAGGTAGCCGCCGAGGATCATCTGCAGCAGCATGAACAGGCCGACGACCGGCACGTACTTGAGTAGCTTCTCCTGCGAAGGGAAGAGCTTCGTGAACGTCAGCGGCGGTTCCAGCGGTTCGCCGTCGTGCCTGAGGAGCTTTTCGTAGGCGATCCAGAGCACGAGGATGGTACCGACCCAGAGGAAGAGGATCTCCCACAGGGTCGTCAGGTGGCTCATCCAGCCGGTGTCCTGGTCGACCAGTGGTTCGGGCGGCCAGTTGTTGCTCCAGGTGCGGTCGGTGCCGGGCCGCGTGCTCGAGGCGACCATCTGGCTCCAGTCCACGAACGATGCGATGGCGCGGGCCTCGTCCTCGCGGATGACGCCGCCGGGCCAGGCGTGCTCCTTGTCCCCGTTCACAAGGAAGTCGACCAGGTAGTCGACGTTGGCCGCGTAGGCCGCCGCCGAGGCTGGCGTGTAGGTGACGGTGCCGTCGGTCATGGACACCGAATCGAAGTCGTGCTTCACAACCTCCTTGACCCAGCCGCGCTGCGGATCCGTGAGGGCGTCGGCGTCAATGCCGAATTCCTCGCGGGCGAAGTGGTCGTAGAGGAACTCGGCGCGCCGGTGAAAGAACTCGGTGGAGAAGTCAGGTCCGAGGTAGGCGCCCATGCCAAGCATCGTGCCGTAGTCCATCAGGTCGAACTGCTGGAAGTAGCCCTTGCCGCCCACAACGTCGTCGTAGGTGTAGAGCGCCGTTCCGTCGGCCGACACGACCTGTGCGGGGATCGGCGGGACTTCCTTGGCCAGATTGGCCGTGAAGACGATCAGGGCCACCACCATGACGATGGCCACGGACCAAAAGGCCGTGTAGAGGCCCTTTTTCGACATGAGTCTGTCGAGCAGGGAGGGTTTCATCGGGCGAGCTCCTCGTCGATGCGGCCTGCCGGCCGGTGAGGCCCTCTCTGAGGGCCGTGATATGCTACACGGAAGTAGCATTTATGGTAAAAAAACAGATCAGGGTCTGAAGTCGCCGCTCTCGATCATCTGAGCCAGGCTGACGTCGTGCATCATGTTCACGATCCCTTCCTTGTGACCCGTCCAGAACCCGTGCAGGGCGCAGGGATTCGCTTCGTCGCAGGCGTCGAAGCCCAGGATGCAGCGGTCGTAACTTTCGAGGCCTTCCACGACGTCCACGATGTCGGCCACGTGGACCGTGTCGAGCGGTTTCGCGATGCGATAGCCACCGTTCTTCCCGCGCTCGGCTGCCACGATGCCGGCGGCGCCCAGCTGCGTCATCAGACGCCCCAGAAACTTGTAGGGGATCTTCAGTTCGTCCGACAGCCGCTTCACCGAGCACAGTTCGCTTGATCTTGCGGCCATGTAGACGAGGCAGCGAATCGCGTATTCGGATGATTTGAAGAGTCTCATTAATACCACCTGTGAGTAGTATATGCGATGACGTTCCAGTCCTCAAGAAGAAATCAGAGAGAAAGGCCGCCCCCTTCAGGGAGCGGCCTTCGTTGTCTCACACCAGAAACGAAACTAATCGAGATCCGTGGCGCAGTGGGCGCACTTGACGGCCTTGATGGGGATCGTCGAAAGGCACTTGGGGCATTCCTTGGTCGTCGGAACAGCCGCTGGGGCCTCTTCCTCTATTTTCGCCTTGTTGATGCTGCGGATCACCATGAACACCGCGAACGCCACGATCACGAAGCTGATTACGGTGTTGATGAACACGCCGTAGTTGATCGTGACGGCACCGGCGGCCTGGGCGTCGGCGAGGCTGGCGCCGGCGGCAAGAGCCGCTTCACCCTGCTTCAGCACGAAGAACAGGTTCGCGAAATCGACGCCGCCAAGCAGCATGCCGATCGGGGGCATGATGATGTCGGCTACGAGGGATTTGACGATCGTGCCGAATGCCGCACCGATGATGATACCGACGGCCATGTCGACGACGTTGCCCTTGATGGCGAAATCCTTGAATTCCTTGAACATGATCATTCCTCTCCTGGACGAGGTTTTGCAGGCGAGCAATCGGACTAGCCGGACCGAAACAGGACCATAAAGGAAGTTCATAGAAAAGGGAAGATACGATTCCCCGGTCGGGGAAGACGTTACTCGATCATCGTCACTCCTCTTGATGTCGTGCCCAGCGGGTCTGTCAGTCTGATCACGTAGGTTCCAGCCGCCAAGGCACGATCATCATCGGTGCGACCCGTCCAGTTGATGGCGTGCACTCCCGCTTCCACCGTGCGGTTTTCCAGCCTCGACACCCGACGCCCACGCTGATCGAACACATCGAGGGTGATCGGACCCGCTTGACGCACTTCGAAGCGGATCGTGGTGCTCGGATTGAACGGGTTGGGAGAAGCCAGCAGCAGCGACGTCTTCGCGGTCGGCGTCGGGCCCGCCTGTGTCGAATCGAAACGGATCTCATCGAGGAACCAGGACGCCGATTCCGGTGTGATTGCCACGTGCTCCTGATTCCAGGTCGGGATGTAGAGGGCGTCGAAGCTGGTCCTGGACATCAGATCGGGATCGCCAAGCACGTCGTGGAACGGGTCAAGGACGTTCAGGTCGAGGGAGCTTATCGTCGGAATGAAGCAATGATGGTCATGGAGGGCTTCGATGTCGCCGTAGGGCACGCTGGTGGTGTCCATCTGGGCCATCGACGAGCGCCAGCCTCCCGGAGCTCCGTCCCAGGCGGTCGTGCCGCCGACGTTGACGTCGAAGTAGGTGTCCGGCAGAGGCCAGATGACGTTCTTCTCGCCTTGGAAGATGCGCGTCGTGGGACCGTCAGGCAGCGACCAGACATTCCCCTTGAGGTCGAGCAAAAAGGAGTAGTACTCGTAGCGGATGAGCTGCTGTCCGGGTGCGAATCCCTGGTCGGCCATGGTTCCCGAACCGTTGGCCACGGCCACGCGGCGGCATGACGGCAGGCCCACCGAAGCGAGATCCTGTTCAAACAGGAGGCGCAGGGCGTCGGGGCCGGCGCTGGTCCCGTTGGTGGCGTCGTGATGCAGCAACAGCATCTGGCGCGAGGCGGGAGTATCGAGTCGGCTCAACAGGTAGGCTGCGCTTTCCGAGTCGCCTTGGAAAAAGTCGAGCCAGTGCTGCAGACCGAGAGGGATGTCGGCGCCGCGTTGGGGCGAGTCGAAAGAGATCCACGTGCGGATGCCGTGGTCGAAGCCCTGGGTTTCCATCCAGCCCAAAGCGTACCGCGAAACGAGTCCGCCCATGCTGGCACCGATGAGCACCGACGTGTTGAGAGCTGGGATTGTCGCTTGCACCTGGGCGAGCAACTCGGCCAGAACGAAGGCATTGCGCTGGATCGGAGCGGTGGCCGAGTCGAAATCGAGAACGACGGCGTCGAAACCTTCGGTGCGCAGAGTCTCGATCAACTGCTCCTGGTTGAGCATGGCGTAGAGTTCGTCCCAGCCCATGGTGTCGTCGAGATCGAAGCCCTCGACCACGACCACGGGGTTGGTCAGGGCCGTGTGGCCGGTGGCCAGCAGGATGTAGGCCGATCCGGCGCCAGTCACGCCATGGTGATCGACGGTCGCCTGCACAAGGATCGTGTCGTGGGGGGCGGGGGTGATCAGGGCGGCGATCTGGAGAGCGAATCGTGTCGTGAGAACAGCGCCGTCGTCGGTTTGGACACGCAGTCGAACGATCATCTCACCGGTCGACGGCGCGCGCGCCTCCAGCCTGTTGTTGTGGATCGAGCGCCAGCCGCGGCCGTCGCCTGCATCCATCTCGATGTCTTGATGCCGTCGGCCGATCATCCATTCATCGTCGAAGGCGAAGACCAGGCGACCGCCGTGGTAGGTGGTGCCGCGCAGGGGAGCTGCGGCGAACAGACGTCCTCGTTCCAGTTCTTCGGGAGAGACGGGTTCGTGGGGCTGAACATGCTTCGGCAGCCGCTGGTAGTCCAAATCCAGAATCGACACTGGCACGACATGGGCGGGGACCGACGCTCGCGCAGCGCGCTCAAGGGTGCGTGGGATCGGCCAGGTTCGATCGGTCACGGAGGCTTGAGACAACTCGAAGAGCATCTGCCGCCAGAGTCCCGTGGTCACGCGCGGTGCGGTTGCGGAGCCGTCATGGAGATGCAGGCCGGAAAGTTCAGGGCCTGGGCCCATCAGCACACCAGTCGAGATGTCATCGGCAATCAGTCCCAGGGGCGGTTCGGCAGCGAACCCGTGGGTGGAAGAAAGGACGCCGATCAAGATCGCGAGCAGCAGGGATCGGGCTGACGGCATGACGGACTCCTTCAGGCAGAGGAACAGGCGGTCTCTTCTATCGGATAGGATCGCGAACTCCAAGGATCAGCGGGCAAGATGCAGACATGATGAGCCCGCTGCGATCGTCGCCGGATGACAACTTGTTCCAGTTCAACATAGTCCATTTCCCTGAGCAATGGCCTCATTTTTGCAATATATTGTTCAAGCATCCTGAGAGACATCGCAGCTTTGCACCGATCGAGGAAATTCCATGATGAAGACCCTTCTTCTGGCCAGTATGGCCCTGATTGTTGGAGCCTGCGGGAGTGACCGCGGAACAGTTCCCTTTTTGGTGGAGTCGGAACCTGTCGTGCAACCTGACCCGGTAGGGGAACAGGATCGAACCGGCGATGGTCGACCCGACACATTTCTCAGTGGTGTTCAGACTTGGCAAAGTGTCGAATGGGACAACTCCTCGCTCAATACCGTCGCAGCCTTCGATCTGTTCTCGTACATCGGTGTTCAGCTTTTCGGCACGACGTCCAACGTGGGCCTGATCGACGACCTGCGGGAGCGCAATCCCGACATTGAGGTGTGCACCTACATCGAGGCTCATTCGGTTCAGGAGTGGGAGATCGACAATTTCGACCAGGGCGGTACATCCTTTGCCGCTGCCTGGGCCGCCCACGCCCTCGATCATCTGGCATGGACAACTGAGAACGACACATTCCGCACCTTCGACCGCAATTACATGATCGACATCACCGGCGACGGTGCCGTCGAAGGCATGGTCGAAATCATCCGGTCGCACCGCGAGGCGTCCGACAATGACCGCCCGAACATGGCCCTCATGCTCGATTACTGCACCGTCCCCCAAACATCGTGGCTGACAGGCCGCTGGGCCGCCGAAACCCACGGAGCCCTCGACATCGACCGCGACGGCGTGGCTCACCTCGACGACCTCGACGAGCAAGAGTCGTTGAGGGCCGCCTACTATCACCTCGTCGACGAGATCCACCGCGTCATGCCCGAAATAAGAGTGATCGCCAACGGCCAGCTGGCCCGCTCCGATCCGGAATTTCTCGCGCGGATCGACGGCATGTACATCGAGGGCGGTTTCCGCTGGGGATGGGGGCAGGATTATTTCCGTGAGGCCCTCGTCTCGGACGGACCGCGTAACCTGCAGGCGATGCTCGCGGCGATGCGGCCCGGCGGCCTGACGGTCTACGAGTGGAAGGAAGACTACCGGGTGGGCTATGCGATTGGTATGTTCTACGACAACGTCGTGCCACTGATGGTCCCCGGCTCCGATCGTCTCCCGATCGTCGTCGAGCCCCAGCCCGGCGAATGGGACGTGGGAGCGGCGCTCGGCCCAGCCGTGGTCAGCGGCGACACCTTGAGTCGCGACTTCGAGCGAGGGAGGGCGGTGTTGACGATCGTCAACGGGAGATCACCCCGGGCCTTCGAGTTCACACTGACGCGGACCGATGGTTCGGAGTTCGTCCACTTCATCCAGTAGTCGCGGCATGGATCGATCGAGGATGCACGCATGAATCTCCCCACCCCGTGGCTCTGGGCCGTTCTGGCTCCCTTGTTGGTCATCGTCGGCCTTGCCGGCTTGCACAGCGTGCCGATCGTTTTCGCGGTGTACCATGTCGGGCTGTGTCTGTTGCTGCCGGCGGTGTCGTCGCGGAGCAGGGGCTTGAGTTGGCGCGAACACGCGCAACAGTTGGGCTTGGTGCGGCGCGGCCTGGCTTCCGGAGCGATGCTTGGTGTGTTGTCGGCGGCGCTGCCGGTGATGGCGTTCGTCGTTCGGCCCGATTTGTTCCCCGACGCGGAATCTCTGCACGAAGCGCTGGCCGGTTGGAGCCTGGATCCCGCTGCGCCCGGCGCCATGATCCTGTTCATGGGGCTCATCAACGGTCCGGCCGAGGAGTTGTTCTGGCGAGGATGGCTGCAGGGTCAACTCATGCGTGGACCGGTCGGTGGCGCGGTGCTGGTCCTTCTGTTCTCATCCTACCACGTGCTCACCATCGGGACGCTTGCCCCGAGCCCCGGAGGTGTCGTTCTGATGTTGGCCGGCGTCCTGGGCGCCGCGTCGTTCTGGACATGGAGTCGTCATCGGTGGGGGTCGGTGTGGCCGGCTGTGCTGTCCCATGCGGGGGGAACGGCTGGATACATGGCGGTGTGTTGGCGGGTGCTGGTTGAGCAGCCTTGAACGCATCCTCGGAGAGGCCAGCGTGAGCGCCGAGGTCGGCGGGCGATGTTGCTTGCACTGGCCTCTCCGTGTCCCGACTATTTCAGAAGTGTCATCTTCTCCCGTAAGGTCTCCCCGCTTGTCCGCAGCACGTAGAAGTACGTCCCCGACGCGGCTTCGGCCCCTTGGTCGTTACGCCCGTTCCACACGGAGCTGTGCACACCCGATTCCAGGGATCCGTCCAGCAGCGTGCGCACCAGGCGGCCGCGGGTGTCGAACACCTTCAGCTCAACACGGTCGGTATGGGGCAGTGTGAACGAGATCGTGGTCTGAGGATTGAACGGGTTGGGATAGTTGCGTCCCAGTGACAGCGCGTTCGGCACGTCGTCGATCGCGGTGGCGCCGTCGCCGGTGATCACGATGTTGTCGATGGCCCAGCCCCAGGACTGGATGTACCCGTCGGCGAACAGGCGGAACCTCAGGAGAATCGTGTCGCCGCCGTTGAACGTGGCGTTGAGGTCGATGGTCCTCTGACGGTACATCGTACTATTGCCGTTCGAGTTGCTGTTGTAGGCGCTCAGCCAGGCGGCGTCGGCGCGGCAGTCGTAGCCGGGAGCCACGGGCACCCAGTTGACGCCGTCTACGGTGCCTTCGACCACCACATAGTCCCAGAAATCACCGTCACCGTACACGCTGCCCGACTCGCCCGGCTCCACGATGGCCACCTCGTCGAAGGTGAGCGTGGTGATGGGCGACACGACGATCGGCTTGAGCAGCATCGACGTGTAGTTGGCGTTGGTCGTGTAGTCGTGGGTCGAATGCAGGGCCCCGTTGCCGAATCCCGAAGGTGTAGCCCAGGTGAATCCGACGCGCTGGAAGTCATCAGCGTCGATGGAGTCGTCGATCAGGTTGGTGTACTCGAACACCGGAGCCTGGAGCTGGATCACATCGACGACCCGGATCACGGTGTCCAGGTTGGTGCCGCCGCTGAAGGCCCTGGCGAAGATCGTGTGACTGTCGTCGGCCAGGACCGGAATGTTCAGCACCTCGATCTGAAGGGGCGTGTTGGGGCCGTAGACTGTCGCCACGGCGCCGTCGAACCACACCTGGGTCGAGTCGTAGGCCGAACGCAGATTGAACTCCAGACGCAGGTCGCCCTGGGGGATCTGGGCGGCGTTCTCGAACAGCGGGCGGTAAGTGGTGCCATTCATCAACGCGGCGTCGGTGGTCGTCCAGATGCCGCGGCCGTGGGTGGCCACGACGACCTCGTCCTCGATCGCCGACAGCTTCCAGATGCCCACCGAGGGCAGGCCGTTGGCGGCCAGCGCCCAGTTGGCGCCGCCGTCAGTCGATTCGATCAGGCCGATCTCCGAACCCACCCAGATCCTGTTCGGATTGTTCGGGAACACCATCAGGTCGTAGATCGCCACGTCGGGGAAGCCGTTGATGCTGACGCTGCCGGTACCGAAGCCGCTGATGTCGGCCCAACTGGCACCCGAGTTGGTGGTCTTGAGAATCTTGGGACGCTCGGCGTAGGAGAACAGCACGTAGGCCGTGGCCGCATCGTGCGGATCGGCGCTCATGCCCGAGATGCGCCCCATCGTGACGTCGGTAAAGTCGGTCGCCGGGCTGAACGAGACGCCGCCGTCAGTCGAAACGAAGATGTCGCCGTCGACATCCATGCGTGAGCCGGCCCAGACTACGTCGGGGTCGGCTTCGGAGATCCGCACGTCCATGAACGAGCTGACCGAGCCCCAGGTGCCGCCGGGCATCGACGCAAGGCTCCACGATCCGCCGAAGTTCGTCGAACGCCACACACCCGATGCGCCAACCACGAACAGGTGATCGGGGCGGGCCATGCTCTTGCCGATCTTGGTGATGAACGGGGCGTTGCCGCCTCCGGTGTCGCTCATGCCGGATATGGCCGACGACCAGGACAATCCGCCGTCGAGCGAACGTCGCAGGCCGTTGTACTGGTAGCCGCCGATCATCCGCAGGGGATCGTCGAAGTGCCACGAGGTTTCATACCCGTCCCCGCCGATCTGGAAGGTCCAGGGCGTGGTGCTCGTGGGATCCACGGGCGAACGCCAGGTGCCGTTGTCCTGCATGCCGCCGATGTAGGCGCTGGCGCCGGGACGCTTGTCCACGCCGTAGAACTGGGTCGTGGTCATGCCGTCGACGGGCATGGTGAAGCCGGTCTCGCCGCTCGTAGTCCGTGTGATGCCGCCGTCGTTGGTGCCCAGGATCCACCAGCCTCCGCCGTCATGCACGATCTCGAGGCCGTGATGATCGGGATGGGGGAACGAGTAGCTGGCCATGGGCGTCGAAGTGCGCGAGGTGCCTCCGACGCTGGAAATGTCGATCTTCCATAATTCGGGTCCGCCCACGTAGACGATAGTCGGATCGGTCGGATGGCAAACGATCGTGTTGTCGTACCAGCCCTGCGAACCGAGCCAGTTGGGTTCGCCGCCGCTCTCGAATGTCTCGTTCCAGGTCGCGCCGCCGTCCCATGAAGCCCACAGCTCCGAGTGGCCGGCGCCCCCCTGGCTCGAAGCGAAGACGTAGGACGAATTGATCGGTGAGATCGCCAGCTCGAAGCGTCCGGTCAGGTCGCCGATGCCCGTGTTGGCGAACACCCAGGTCACCCCGGCGTCGGTCGACTTGAGGACTCCCGAACCGTACACAGCTGCATACATGATGTTGAAGTCGGTCGGATCGACCACGATCTGCTGCACGCGGCTGGGGTCGTTGTAGACCTCGGTCCAGTTGGCGCCGCCGTCGGTGGAGCGGAAGATGCTCGACGTGGGGTTGATGCCCGTCTTGTAGAAGCCGGTGGTGGCCGAGGCGACCACGAGGTTCGGGTCGGTCGGGGAGACCACGATACGCGACACGTTGTTGAAGCGCGGATCGTTCATGGTGCTCGGCAGCAGGGTCCAGGTCAGACCGCGGTCGGTCGTCTTGAGGATACCGTTGCCGTTCAGGGTGTCGACGTTGTAGAAGCTCTCGCCGGTACCGGCGTAGATGACGTCGGGGTTCGACGCCGCCATGGCCAGGCTCTGCACTGCGAGGGTCGGCATGTCGTCGGTCAGATCACTCCAGGTGGTGCCGCCGTCGCCGGTCCACCACACGCCGCCGCCGACCGCGGCGATGAACCAGGTCAGTCCGCTGGCGTCATCGGGATCGACGATGATGCCTCGGGCGCGTCCGGCCACGTTGCCGGGCCCTCGGCTTTCCCAGATGAGCGACTTGTCGGTCGACTGGATCGGTGTGGCCTTGGCCAGCTCGCGGAAACGGTAGCCGGGCTCGTACTCGGGGAATTCGCGGTCGCTGGGAATACGCATCTCGTAGAGGATACGGTTGAATTCGTCCGGGAAACCGGCCTGGGGCCGATCTTCCTGCCAGGCGTCGATGCGATCGAGTTTCATCTGCAGCTTGAAGGCCTTGGGCGAACCAGGCTCGGCGTGCAGCAGCGCCGTGGTGAGCCGCGCCTGCTCGGCGGAGGCCCAAGAGTGGTCGGCGCCGCCTTCGGGCGACCACGAGAACAGGACGGTCGCGACGATGGCGAGGCTCGCAAGGGCGATCAAGGACGTAAGGAGTTTCATTGGCAAACCTCGTCTGGCTGACGTGGGAGGTGTCGATAGGGCGTGGCTCTCGGTGGCAGGGAGGGCGAGAAACCGGGGCTGTCTAATCCTCAATGATACCACGAATCATCATGTTTCGCCAAGGGGGTGGGACGTCTGGCTGGCCGACCGTCCGAATAGTGTGCTATCATGATGGATGATTCTCCCTGCGAATTCTCGATTCCAGCCGAAAGGCACCGCTGTGCTCACTCGCCCCAAGTTCTGTGTGATCCTCATAGCCGTTCTGTGCGCCGCGACCGCCCAGGCCTCCCTGGCTCCGATCACCCTCGATGGTGATTTCGACGATTGGGCGGCCTTGTCTCCGGTTCACGACGATTCCGGTGACAACGGTGGAACAGTCGATTTCGGTCGAGTCTGGGTCGCCAACGACCAGGACTACCTCTTCATCCGCTTCGAGATCGAAGGCGAAGTGCAGTCCGACGAGCAGCAGAACATGCGTCTCTATCTCGATACCGACATGAACTCCGGCACGGGCATCTCCCTCAACGGTATCGGCGCCGATCTGATGTGGGAGTTCGGCTGGCGCGAAGGGACGTTCCGTTCGAGCACGACGGTCGAGCACGCCGACGTGGGTCTGATGATGGGCCCGACCGTGAGCAACACGGAGTTCGAAGTGGCTTTCCGGCGCAACGCCTTCCCGGACGGATCGAACGCCCTGTTCCCAGGACCGAATCTGCGCTTCGTGCTGCGTGATATGGATTCCGGCGATCTGGCGCCCAACTCGGGCAGCATTTCCTACGCGTTCACCTCCGGAACCTTGCCGGTGCCGTCCCTGGGACTGGACCGCTACCAGGCCGAACACATTCGTCTCGCCATCTGGAACATCCAGAACGACGGCCTGTTTTCGGGTGGCTCCGCCGAATCGGCCCATCACCGCATGCTCAACGCCATGGACCCGGACATCCTGATCATCAACGAGGTCTGGAACTCCAGCGCCGAGGACGTGGTCGCCAAGATCGAGCAGCATCTGCCCAGCGGCCCAGACGAGTCGTGGTACGGCGTCAAGCGCGACGCCGGCAATGTCATCGTGAGTCGCTATCCGATCCTGCAGAGCTGGGAGGTCAACCCCGGCTACCGCATCACCGCGGCGCTGCTCGACCTGGGCCCTTCGCAGCCCACCGATCTGCTGGTGATCGCCTGCCACTGGCGTTGCTGCACCGCCGACGTCGACCGTCAGAAGGAAGCCGATTCGATCATCGGTTTCCTGCGCGGCGCCAAGACCGCAGGCGGTTCGATCACCCTGCCCGCCGAGACGCCCATCATCCTCGGCGGCGACCTGAACCTCGTGGGCTGGCGTCAGCAGCTCGACACCCTGCTCACCGGCGACATCCAGGACGAGGGCACCTATGGTCCCGATGCGGCTCCCGATTGGGACGGCTCCGATTTCGTGTACCCTCCGAGCCGTCAACCGGACGCGCGGGCGTCCTACACATGGCGCAACGACTGGAGCACGTACTACCCCGGCCTGCTCGACTGGATCTGCTACACGTCCAGCGTGATGGAGCTGCACAACCACTTCATCCTCGAGACCCGCACCATGACTGCGGCGAACCTCGCGGCCCACGGCCTGTTGACTGACGACACGACCGACGCCAGCGACCACGCACCCCGGGTGGCCGACTTCACCATGGGGGCGATCACGACCTCCACACCGCCGGTGATCACGGCCCGGGCAGCCTTGCTGCCCAACGTGCCCAACCCGTTCAACCCGTCGACTCGTCTCGCGTTTGAGCTGACCAGGCCGGGTGATGTGGAACTGAAGGTGTACGACGCACGGGGCAAGATGGTTCGAGCCTTCGCTTCGGCAGGTTACGAGGCCGGCCGTCACGGTGTGGCCTGGGACGGCACTGATGACACAGGTCGGACGGTGTCCTCGGGCGTGTATTACGTGAGGATGACAGCCCGGACCCTCGACGGCGTGGAGCGGGCGACCCGCTCGGTGACCCTGGTCGAGTAACGACCGGGAGGAAGCCCTAAAAATCTGTCCCCCCTGAGGGAATGGTGATACGCTCGGTCCGAATTCGTTCGGAGAGATTGGATGGCCAGCCTTATATCCTCAAGGGGGGAACAGCCGTGAAGACATGTTTGGCAGTCATCGCCACGGCGGCGTTGTTGGCTTTGGGAGCCTGCTCCGAGGACAAGACGACCGGCCCCGGGACCCAGTCCCGCACCGGCGCGGATCTCGACGAGTTCGCCGCCGGAGCCTTCACGACTTCCACGTCCGGGGACTTCAGGTTCAGGTTCGACGCAGGCGACGCGGCCATTGACGCGGCCGAAGTCGTCGATCTCGGCGATGGCGACATGGCCCTGAAGGACGCCGACATCATCAACGACGTCGCCACCAGGGTGACGATCACCCGAACGGATCAGCGCCTTTTCACCTTCGATGCCCTCGACGGCGCCGACCTGGCGGGCAACATCGGGAGCGCTCCGGTCACTCGGATCACCTTGCGCGGCCATCTCGTCGCGACCCAGGTTGGAAGCGACCACATCATGCCGACGATCGCCTCGCCGACGACCATCGCAGCCACCAATCTCGCCGGTCGCGCCCTCAGCCATCTCGAACTCGAAATCCTCAGCTCCGGCGGCGACGATCTCTGTGTGTCGTTTCTCGAATTCACCAGTCTGTCGGCGGCCCTGATCGACTTCGACGCCTTTCCCCTCGGCGAGTTCGAAGTCCTCAACGCCGGCGAATTCCGCCTGACCTGGGTCGGCAGCGGCGATCACCTGTCGGTCGTGGAACTCGACGACGGCAACCGGGCCCTGTCCGACGCCGATGTCGACAACGATACGCCGGCGGCGGTCACCTTCACGCTCGCCGACGGAGGCAAATTCCTGTTCGACGCCCTATACGCAGCCGACCTGCTCGTGGCCGACGCCAACGATACCCATGAGGATTCGGTGATCCTGCTCGAAGGCTTCGAAGGCGCGACGCTCGTGGCCAGCGACATGGTCTATCCCGCCTCGCGAACCATCGGGCGGTTCGACGCCGTCAATCTGGCGGACCTCGAGCTCACGAGCCTGACCTTGAGCGTGACCAGCGCCACCGGAATCATCGAGAGCGACGATTACGTCGTCGATGGATTGCTGGTCACCATCATCGAATGAGCCAATCCGCGAACCGAACCGACCCCGGCCCAGGATCGCTGGCTGATCGTCTGCAATCGTGAGATATTCGCTCCAGATCATGAAAAAATACCGAACTCAGGGCGAGGTAACGCCTGAATTGTGATATGTTCTACGAACCGGTTTGAATTCCCTCCGGGCCCGCTTGAGCGTCGCTCCGGATTGTCCGCCTGAGCCAGGTAAACCGCGTCTGAACCCATCCCTAGGAGTACCTCCCATGTCACGACATTCACTCCGAGCCATGCTGGCCATGGCAATCCTGGTCGGTCTTGTCTCCAGTGCCGTCCAGGCCGCCGACACCGACATCGTCATCACCGAGATCATGCAGAATCCCCTGGTTCTGCTCGACGCCGTCGGTGAGTGGTTCGAGATCCACAACACAGGCGGCACCGCGGTCGATCTCGCAGGATGGACCATCAAGGACGACGGCACCGACAGCCACGTCATCTTTACCGGCGGCCCGCTGATCGTGCCCGCCGGCAGTTATCTCGTGCTCTGCGTCGATGCCCCGACCATGGCCGGCGAAGGAGTGACCACGACGTACCAGTACTCCACCTTCACGATCGCCAACGGCGCCGACGAGATCATCCTGCTCAACTCCGCGCTGACCGAGATCGATCGCGTGGAGTACGACGGCGGCCCCCTGTGGCCCGATCCGAACGGCGCTTCCATGTCGTGGGACGAAGGCTCCGCCGACAACAACGTCAGCACGAACTGGTCGACGTCGAACGTCGTGTTCGGCAGCGGCGATTTCGGCACCCCCGGCCAGGCCAACGGTGCTCCGGCGCTACAGGCTCCGACCATCTACGACGTCTACCATCGTTCGCTGCTGCCCGAGCCGGGCGAAACCGTGACGATCTACGCCACGGTCACCGATGACGGCGTCCTGGCCGCGGTCGACATGAGTTATCAGGTCAATGGCGGCGGTTTTTCCGCAGTCCCGATGACACTGACGCCCGGTGACGTCTACACGGCCACGATCGCCGCTGGTCTCATCGGCGACGTCGTCGATTATTATGTCACCGCCACCGACAACGACGCCCAGACTTCCACCAACCCTTCCGATGCGCCGGTTGGATTCTACACTTACAATGTGGCGCCTGAGGTCATCACCCCCATCGCCACCGTGCACGCCGACTCGATCGGGTTCGACGGTGCGCTCATCACGATCCTGGCCCAGGTCTACATCCCGGGCAACCACAAGGCCGACGGCATCAGTGTCAGCGCCTATGTGCAGGACACGTCGAACCGCGGACTCAACATCTTCGGCGATTCGCGCAGCACAGGCATGAACCTGCTCAACGACACGTCCAACATCGTCAAGATCACCGGCTACGTGGATTGGTACTTCACAACCGTCGAACTTGTGAACTACGAGGTCGAGCTGTTCAGCGGTGCCAACCCGGTGCTGACGCCGTCGATCCAGGGCACGGCCGACGCTGCGGCGACGTCCAACGAGGGCACCTACGTCGGTTCGACAGGCGTGATCTCCACCATCGCGACCACCGGCGGCTCCAATCCCGCCCACAACTTCACGATCAGCGACGGCAGCGGCAATCTGGTCATCCGCATCGACGACGATATCGTCGTCGGCATGGAAACATGGCTGCCCGGCGACGAGCTGGTGGCCGCTGGCGCCGGCGCCAACTACGCCTCTCAGGGACAGCTCATCGTGGGCTTGGCCAGCGATGTGACCAACAACGGGCAGGGTCCCGACCTGACGCCTCCGACCCTGGTGAGCGCCGATCTCTCGGCCGGGACGAGCTTGACCGTCGTGTTCAACGAGGTCCTCGATCCGATCATGGCCAACATTCCCGGCAACTACGAAGTGTACGAGACCGGCAACGAGGCCAACTTCGTCGCCGTGAGCTCGGCCACCCTGCAGGCCGGCAACACGACGGTCGTGCTCGTGCTCGCCGCAGACGCGAGCGGCACGCCACACACCCTGCGCGTGAACAACATTCAGGACGCGGCGGGCAACACCATCGCCGCCAACTCGACGATCGCGATCTTCGAGCCGGGTGCTCCGGCGTCCATCGTGATCAACGAGATCATGCAGAATCCCATGTCGCTGGCAGATAGCGACGGCGAGTGGTTCGAGGTCTACAATGCTGGCATTGTGGCGGTGGACATGAACGGCTGGACGATCCGCGATCTGGGCATCAACACGCACGTGATCGACAACGGCGGCCCGCTGGTCATCCAGCCTGGCGAGTATCAGGTCCTTGCCCTGAACGCTGCCGCCATGGCCCTTGAAGGCGTTACGGTGTTCTATCAGTACGCCAGCATCGCCCTGGGCAACGCCGACGATGAGATCGAGCTGCTCGACGCCCTGATGCAGCAGATCGACCTGGTGGTCTGGGACGGCGGCCCGATCTGGCCGGATCCCACCGGCGGCTCGATGCAGTGGTCGGGCGTGGGCGACAACAACGACGGCACGACCTGGGGCGTGGGCGGCCCGGCCTTCGGTTCGGGCGACCACGCAACTCCCGGTGCGATCAACAACACGGACACTGGCGTGGACGACACTCCGGTCCTGATCACGGCCCTGGGCGCCAACACGCCGAACCCGTTCAACCCCAAGACGAGCTTCAGCTTCATGTTGGATCGCGACGAGCACGTCAGCCTGCAGGTGTTCGATCTGCGAGGTCGCCAGGTGCGCCTGGTCGTCGACGCCGATCTCGTCGCCGGCGACTACGTCAACGCCTACGAATGGGACGGCCGCGACGACACGGGCCGCGCCGTGACCAGCGGCACGTACTTCTACCGCATGACCACAGGCTCCGGCCACGTGGAGGCACGGAAGATGACGTTGTTGCGGTAGACGTGACGAAAGTTGGAATCGATCCAGGCCCCCGACTTCGGTTGGGGGCCTGGTTGTTGACCATGGAATACGTGTCTTGGATTGGTCTTCCGAAGATCCATGCCACAACGAATAGTCGGCATGTGCAGGGCCAGTGGACCACCCTTTTCTTTCCGTAAGATTCCCAGACTCGGCCAAACAACCGGGGAGCATGGCGGAGGTGACTGTGCACCTCCGTAGCTCCACAACCGAAAGGGAAGACCATGAAGAACACTCTAATGCGTCTGGCACTGTTGGCTGGCCTGACCCTGCTGGTCCTTGGCGCCAATCTCTCCCTGGCTCAGGAAACCGTGTATCTCGAGCTGACCGATCCGGCGAAATCACCCATCCCGCAGAACTGTTCGACCTGGACCGAGTTCTATCCCAACCATGGGCTGATCCATCATCAGGACGATTACATCGACAACAGCGAGGATGGAGAGATCGCTTTTTGCGACTACATCATGCTCGACGGCGTCTGGAATCACATCGAATGGGTCGGCCCCACCTATCACCTGTCCTGCGGCGTGTACGAGCCTTGGGACAATCCCAACCCGACCGGTGATGATCCCACCTGCGAAACGTGGATCGAGATCTACCCAGAGTTCGGAACGCTCCTGCACGTGGACGGTTTCCAGGACAACGGCGACGGTGTCATCAGCCCCTGCGACAACGTGATGATCGGCGGCATGTGGTGTCATATCGATGATATCGGGCTGAACATCCGCACCAGGCCTGGCGTCCCGGTCGACAACGAGGATAAGACCTGGAGTGAGGTCAAGGAGGAGTTCGAGTAGAGCCGGAAAGGCAAGACGTCCTGATCGGGGGGGGGGAGATGCCGCCCGGTTCTTCGGAGCCGGGCGGCGTTCTTCTGATGGGGCGTCGGTCAGTAGGCGGATGAAGGGGGCTGAATCACGAGCTCATGCCCGGAATCGATCCAGTCCATGGTGCCTCCGTGGTACCAGAGAATCCGTCGCCAGCCCAGATGGGCCGCTTTCGTGGCGGCGCTGCGGCTGCGGATGCATTCAGGTCCGTAGCAGAAGAACACGAGGGGCGTCACGGTTGGGTCGACGTTCTCCCAGTGGAAATCGATTTGTGACTGGAATCCTTCGTCGAAGAGGTGCGAGGGCAGGCTGACAGCGCCAGGGATGCTGCCGACGGCGAAGTCCGTGAAATGCCGCAGGTCCATCAGCACGAAACCCTGAGGCACGACGCCGGCCTCCTCCTCCCGCGACTGCATCGCCACCAACTGCTCGGTCCCGATGATCCGCACCACGGGCCTTGTGACGTCGAGCTGCCAGTCGTCAATGCCGCCGGGATAGATCCGGACCGAATCGACGCCGGCCTGTCGCAACAGAAGGTAGGTCAGGCCCTGTTGCTGCGGCGTGCCGCCACAGAGGATGAACTCGGCTCCCATGTCGATGCGCGTGGCCGGTCGAGGGCCGTGTTCCTTCAGCATCTTGTGCAGGGTCGCGCCGTCGGGAACGGCACCGTTGGCATCCAGGAGCAGGGTGGGATCCAAGGGAAGGCTGTGAGGAATGTGCCCGTCTCGCCATCGCGTGCCAAGGAGACTGATCTGGAAGGTCAGCTCACCGCCGTATTGATCGGCGAGGATATCCGCCTGGACGTCAGTCAATGAGTACAGGCTGAGCAGTTCGTATCCCTCACGCCCATAACGTTCGGCCACATGGGCGGCGTCCACGATGATGTTCGGAAAGACCGGCTCCGGTCCCTTGTCACGCAGCCAGGGAGGATAGACTCTCCCGGCTTGAGCGGTTGAGGGCACGCTCAGCACGAGCAGAGTCGAGATCACGATGAACGCATGCAGCAGTCGAGGCTTCATGATACACCCGTCTTTCTGGACAGAGGTGGAGCGTATCACAACCTGAACTGCCATGCTTGAGCTTCCGATCCCTCTGGGGTGACAGGGCCTCTCCGCCTGCCACCCACAGATCACTTCGCCCTATTTGACCATGGTCATCTGGCCCATGCCAGCAGCAGGTCGGCCGTTGACCATGAGGCGGTAGAAATAGACGCCGCTGCCTGGTCGCTGCCCTTCGGCGTCGTCGCCGTTCCAATGGATCGATTGCGGCCCGTCACCGAGGCGTCCGGCATCGATCGATCGGACTTCCTGGCCGCGTATGTCGTAGATCTGCACAACCACGCGGCCGGGACGCTCGAGGAAGAAGCGGAACTCGGTGGATGGATTGAACGGGTTGGGCGTGTTGTGGAGGCTGGTTGCGAAGACCTCCGGCGAATCCTCGATGCCAGTCGTCGGGTCCTCCTCGAACACGATGCTGCCGAAGCTCTTGTTGGAGGATCCGTGGTAGCTGAATGTCGGGCTCGTGCCTCGGGCACGGATCATGGTGATCGGGCTGCCGTCGAGGGGGAAATTGAAAACGCCAGTCAGATTCGGCGTGGCAGGACGAGTGATCGTGAAAGTCACAGTGCCACCGTTGTCGACGCGGGTCACCGACTCGAGGGACGCCATGGTCGTCAGAGAGCCGGCGGCGTGATTCCCGAGGACCCGTTCTTCTGCCGTGCCGTCGGGATACATGATGATGGCGTAGGTCGAAGTCATGAAGGAATTGCCAAAGCCGATGCCTTGCCAGACCGAATTGTTGGCGCTGGTGACGACGAATTCGACTTCTTCGGTCACTGTGTTGATGCGGACCGTCAGGTCGATTTGGGCTCCCGGTAATCCAGTGTTCTCGGAAAGCCAAACCGTGGCGCCGACCATGGCGGGAAACATCAGAAATGCCAGGGCCAGGACGGCCGATCGAGCGGAAACAATGAATCGCATAGCGACAACCCCCAGAGTGAAGAAACAAAACCAATACTCTCTAGAATACAATCAAGTTGTCATGCCGGCATTTGTTCCATGATAAAACCCGGCCGAACCGAAGTCCGACCGGGTCGTGATCGAGGGATGTCGCCGCGCTACTTCAAGAGGAGCATGCGGCGGTTCGAAACGTAGTCACCCGCCTGGATCCTGTAGAAATAGGCTCCGGACGCGTGTCCTGCGGCGTTCCACTGCACGCTGTGGATGCCGGCTGAGAAGTCGTCGTCGATCAGACGGGCCACTTCGCGTCCCTTGACGTCGAAGATCGTCACCATGACGTGCTCATCGCGCGGCAGGCTGAATTCGATCATCGTCGAGGGGTTGAAGGGGTTCGGGTAGTTCTGGCGCAGGTTGAAGGCCGTCGGCAGGTTCTTGCCAGCCAGTTCGATGTCGCCGCCGGCGCCGGTCGGAGTCAGCCCGCGGAACACGATCGTGTCGATGTACACGTCGTCGGTATTGTTGCTCGCGTCGCAACGGAACCGCAACTGGGCGTTCGAGGGGTAGTTGTACGATCCGCTGGGAATCGTGACGGTCGCCGTGTAGAACGTGTTGTTGACGAAGTCGGGTCCCTGAGCGAAATCGGCCACGATGTTCCAACTCGAGCCGTCGAAGTACTCCACGAAGAAGTTCTCGTTCGTCTCCATGCTGACGGCCACGAAGGTGAATTCGACCTCCAGATCCACGTAGCCCGACACGTTGTGCCCGCCGCCGTGGAAGAACGACGACCTCGTGCCGCTGTTGTCCTGAATATCCATGGCGGCGTTGCCCTGGTAGGCGTAGGTGCCGCCGGTGTAGAGGGCGCAGTCGCCACCGCCGTCGGTGTAGCTTCCCAGGCCGCTCTCGAAGTCGTCGGTGGTGATGGTGATCCACTCGCCTCCACCGCCGCCGCCTGTGGTCACGGTGATGTAGGCCACCTTGTTCATCGTGTCGTTGCCGTCGGAGTTGGTGACCGTCAGCGCGACGTCGTAGGTGCCTGCTGTGGCATAAGTGTGGCCAGGGTTCTGGCTGGTCGCGGTGCTGCCGTCGCCGAAGGTCCAGCTCCAGTTCGTAGGTGTGTTGGTCGACTGGTCGGTGAACTGCACGGCCAGCGGCGCGGTGCCGGTGGTCACGTCGGCGGTGAACGCGGCGACAGGAGGCGTGGGCGCGGTGCCGCCGTCCCCGTAGCCGCGGAACACGATCTCGTCGATGTACACGTCGTCCGAATTGCCGCTGGCGTCGCACTGGAAGCGCAGCTTGGCGTTCGTCGGATAGTTGTACGATCCGGCGGGAATGCTGACGATCTTGTTATAGAACACGTTGTTCGCGTAGTCGGCCGGCTGGACGAAGGTGGCGACGGTACGCCAGACGGAGCCGTCGAAGTATTGGACCCAGAAATCCTCGTTCGTATCCATGCTGACGGCCATGAACCAGAACTCGACTTCGAGATCCGTGTAGCCGGACACGTCGTAGCTGTTGGTGTGATAGAACGACGACGCCGTGCTGGTGTTGTCCTGGATGTCGGCCGCGTTGCTGCCCTGATGGGCGTAGGTGCCTCCGGTGTAGAGGGCCATATCCCCGCCGCCGTCAGTGTAGCTGCCGAGGCCGCCCTCGAAGTCGTCCGAGGTGATCGTCTGCCACGAACCTGTTCCGGGCTCGGTGACCACGATGTAGTTGGTCCTGGTGGCGACGTCGCTCCCGGCGGCGTTGGTGGCGGTGAGGTTGACCGTGTAGTTGCCGATCGCGGTGTAAGTGTGGCTCGGGTTCTGCGCTAGGGATGTGCCGCCGTCGCCGAAGGTCCAGCTCCAGCTTGTCGGGGCGCCGGACGACTGGTCGGTGAAGCTCACGTTCAGAGGGAAGTCACCGCTGACCGGGGCACCGACGAACTGGGCCGTCGGCGGCACCGGGCCTCCACCACCGACCGCCGCCGCCGCGTCGACCATACCGTAGCCGGTGTAGCGATCCCAGCCGGAGCCCGATTCGACGCTGACGACGTCCTGGGCCGTGCCGACCAGCTGATCGCGGATCTGGGTGTTGGTCCAGGTCGGGTTGGCCGACTTGATCAGGGCGCAGACGCCAGCCGCGTAAGGGGTGGCACAGCTCGTGCCGTTGAAGAAGCCCGAGTAGTCGCCGCTGTCGTAGCCACCCGAACCCTGGATGTCGGTCGTGGGCAGGATGGTCGGGGCGATGATGTCCACGGCGCCGGCGCCGTCCACCGTGTTCAGGCCGTAGTTCGATCCCCACCAACGCTCACCGTCACAGGTGTAGCCGTTGGGGTCGGTGCTGACGCCGGGGTTGACCTCGGCCGAGGATGAGCTCGAACGCTTGCGCTCGCCGCAGGGCGAAGCGGCGCCGACGCCGATCACGGTCGAATGGATGGCCGGGTAGCTGATCGTGCCGGCGTTTTCGTTGCCTGTGGCGGCGAGGATGACGCAGCCGGCGTTGAAGGCGTAGGTGAGAGCCGTGTTCGTGGCTGCGTCACTGCTGATCGCGGCGCCGAGGCTCATGCTGATGATGTCGGCGCCGTTGTCGGCCGACCAGTAGAGGGCGTTCTGGATCGAGCTGAAGTACATCGAACCTGCACTGTTGGCGACCTTGCAGGGCATGATCGAACAATCGGCGGCGATGCCGGCGGCGCCGAGGCTGTTGCGTATGGAGGCGGCAACACCGGCGCAGGCGGTGCCGTGACCGGCCGAGGCGCTGTTGTCGTCCGGATTCGTGTCATTGTCGCCGAAATCGTAGCCGGCGACCTGACGCAGGTCGGGATGACCGACGTCGACGCCGCTGTCGAGGATGGCGATGACGACCGAGGCCGTCCCGTAGCCCTGGTCCCAGGCCGCCTGGGCGTTGGCGTCGAAGCCGACGGTGCCGACGGTGTTGGGCAGGGTATGGGCGTAGGTGCCGCCCCAGTCGAGGTCGGGCAACTGGGCGGTGTTGTTGTGGCCCCAATGATCGGCGTGCAGGGGATCGCTCGGCACGGCGGCGGGGAAGGCCACCCAGTCCACTGACACGGCCTCGACGCCTTCAAGACGCTCGAACTCCTTGGCCAAGTCGGCCATGTCGCGCTTGGTGTTGAACCGGAACATGAACCAGCGGTCGACGCCGAGGGCGTCGGCCTTCGCGCGGTCGCGAGGCTGGTCGTAGGGACGCTCGACGCTGAGCACGCCGGCATCGGAGGCCAGAAGATCGATGGATGCCAGGCCTGTCTTGGCGGCCGGGGCGAGGGAGCCCTTGGACGCTGCCACGGTCAGACCGGAACGCTGCAGACCCTCGGGAGTGAACTGGACCAGCAGACGACCTGCCGCGTAGGTGGCCACTCTTTCGCCGTCCTGCTGGAACCCATCCTGGACGGGGCTGAATTGCCTGGGCGTGAGTTCGTCGGCAAGGGCGAAGGATGTCAAGATGAGGGTGCAAGCGAGAGCGGTCGACAGGAAGGCGATAAGACGTTGCGACATGTCTTCTCCTGACTCTGGGTGGTAGAAGTAGGCAACTGGACGCCCAGCGGGGTGTACCGCATCCCGGGCGAGGGAAGACGGTGAGCGACCGAAAATATCCTACCATAAGCCCATGAAAACGTCCAGCAGTGCTCCCGCCGGGGTCTTGCGCTACGTGTCGGGCCATAGCGGGCAACAGGTTAGGAATTCAGGTTGTTGAAGAGCCCTTTCGTGTCGTACTCATGTTCCCTGGTTGGAATCAGGATCTCTGCACCTTGGTTCGACCGGAACTCCCGCCCAAGGAACGCTTCATGACATTTATGAGACCCGCTCTGCTCGCCCTCGAGGATGGATCCGTCTGGCCGGGCGAGGGTTTCGGCGCGCCCGTCGACGCCGTCGGTGAGATCGTCTTCAACACGGCGATGACCGGCGTTCAGGAAATCCTGACCGATCCGTCCTATCACCGACAAATCGTGACGCTGACGGTTCCGCACGTGGGCAACACAGGGATCAACGACGATGACGACGAAAGCGATCGCCTCTGGAGCGCCGGCCTGATCGTGCGCGATCTGAGCCCTGTGGCGAGCAACTGGCGAGCCACCCGGTCCCTGCACGCCTGGCTGCATGAGCACGGCATCCCGGGGATCACGGAACTCGAGACGCGGGCGCTGGTGCGTCATGTGCGCGAAAAGGGAGCCATGAGGGCGGCCATGTCGGCGATCGATCCTGATCCTGATCGCCTCGTGGCGCTGGCGCGCGAAGCCGACCAGATGACGGGTCTCGATCTGGCCTCGGAGGTGACCTGTGACGCCCCCTACCAGTGGACCGAAGCAGCCGACTGGTGGCGTCCGGCGGCGCACGAGTTCTCCGCCGATACCGGTAGGCGTGTCAACTCCGTCGAGCGACGCTTCCACGTCGTGGCCTACGACTTTGGCATCAAGCGCAACATCCTGCGTCTGCTGGCTTCCCGCGGATGCCGGGTGACCGTGGTGCCGGCATCGATGCCGGCGCGGGAAGTGATGTCCCTGGAGCCCGACGGCGTGTTTCTCTCCAACGGTCCCGGCGATCCTGCGGCGGTGACCTATGCGATCGACAACGTCCGGGAGTTGCTCGGTCGTGTGCCGATGTTCGGCATCTGTCTCGGGCATCAGATCCTCGCTCTGGCCCTCGGTGCCACGACGTACAAGATGAAATTCGGGCACCGCGGCGGCAACCAGCCCGTTCGCCACCCCGCCGGTGGTCGAGTGGAGATCTCGGCCCACAACCACGGATTCGCGGTCGCTACGGCGAGTCTGCCCAAGGGTGTCGAGGTGCTGCGGACCCATCTGGGCGACGACTGCTGCGAGGGACTCGTTGTGACGTCTCGCCGAGCTTTCTCGGTGCAGTACCATCCCGAAAGTTCGCCCGGACCCCACGACTCCGACCATCACTTCGATGCGTTCGCCGCCATGATGGCCGGGGAGGTGAGTGCTCATGCCGAAGCGTGAGGACCTCCGGACCATTCTGATCCTGGGCGCCGGCCCGATCGTCATCGGTCAGGGCTGCGAATTCGATTATTCGGGCGTTCAGGCCTGCAAGGCCCTGAGGGCCGAGGGCTACCGCGTCGTGCTGGTGAACTCCAATCCGGCGACGATCATGACCGACCCGGACCTGGCCGACGCCACCTATGTCGAGCCCCTGACCGACGGACTGATCGAGCTGATCATCGAGAAGGAACAACCGGATGCGTTGCTCTCGACCGTCGGCGGTCAGACGGCCCTGAACCTGGCGGTCGAGTTGGCCGAGCGTGGCGTGCTCGAAAAGCACGGCGTCGAACTGCTGGGCGCCGATCTCGATTCGATCAGGTTGGCCGAAGATCGTTCGCGCTTCAAGCAGGCCATGCTGGCGGCCGGACTGCCGGTCCCCCCGAGCGTGTCGGCCAACACCGTGACCGAGGCCCTGGAGGCGGCCGGACGATTGGGCTACCCGACACTCTGCCGCGCCTCGCGCACGTTGGGTGGTGCGGGGGGCGGCCTGGCTCGCGACAACGTCGAACTCGAAGGCATCGCAGCGCATGGGTTGCGCCTGAGTCCGGTGAACGAGGTGCTCATCGAACGGTCCCTGTTGGGCTGGAAGGAGTACGAACTCGAAGTGATGGTCGACGGCGCGGGCAACTTCGTGGTGGTCTGCTCCATCGAGAACGTCGACCCGATGGGAGTCCACACCGGCGACAGCATCACCGTCGCTCCGGTGCAGACCCTGACCGACAAGGAACTGCAGCATCTGCGCGATCTGTCACGGCGCGTGATGGCCGCCGTCGGCGTGAAGACCGGCGGAAGCAACGTCCAGTTCGCCGTGAATCCGGTCACGGGTGAAACCCTGATCATCGAGATGAATCCGCGCGTGTCCCGATCGTCGGCTCTGGCGAGCAAGGCGACGGGTTTCCCCATCGCCAAACTGGCTGCCCTGATCGCCGTGGGCTACACCCTCGACGAGATCGCCAACGATATCACCCGGGAAACGCCAGCGAGCTTCGAGCCCAGTCTCGATTACGTCGCGGTGAAGATTCCCCGTTGGAACTTCGAAAAATTCCCCGGTGTCGACGCGCGCCTCGGTCCGCAGATGAAGAGCGTGGGGGAGGTCATGGCCATCGGCCGCACGTTCCCTGAGGCGCTCAACAAGGCGATCCGGGGGCTGGAAATCGGGTTGGACGGGTTCAGCAGGACCCTGGCCGACAAGTATGCCCCCGATGCCAACCAGGCCGTACTGCCGACGGCCGATCGCCTTTTCCATTTGGCTGCGCTGCTCGGAGTCGACCGTGAGGCCGGACGCTCCGCAGCCGCGAGTGCCGGCTATGATCCCTGGTTCACGGCCCAGCTCGAACGGATGCTCGATGCGGAAGACGAGCTGATCGCCGCCGCCGATCTGAGTCCCGATCTGCTCAGGAGCCTGAAGCGTCTGGGATTCGCCGACACGGTCATCGCCCGAGCCCGAGGGCTCGATCCGCACGAAGTCCGACGCCTGCGCATCGAGTCTGGCATCGTGCCGTCGTATTACCGTGTCGACACCTGCGCCGCCGAATTCCGAGCCCATACGCCTTACCTCTACTCGACCTACGAGCGGGGCTGCGAGGCCGAACCCACAGGCCGCGACAAGGTGGTGATCCTCGGGGGAGGTCCCAACCGCATCGGCCAGGGCATCGAGTTCGATTACTGCTGCGTACAGGCCTGCTGGGCGCTGGAAGAACTGGGCTACGAGACGATCATGGTCAATTGCAATCCGGAAACGGTGAGCACCGACTACGACACCGCCGACCGGCTCTACTTCGAACCGCTGACCTACGAGGACGTGCTCAACATCGTCGAACTCGAACGGCCGTCCGGGGTGATCGTACAGTTCGGCGGGCAGACGCCCATCAACCTGACCGATTCCCTGGCGGCGGCGGGTGTGCCGGTGTGGGGCACCGCACCGGATTCGATCGCCCTGGCCGAGGATCGCGGCCGATTCGGCAACCTGCTGCGCGAGTTGGACATCGATCATCCCGCCTGGGGCATGGCGGACAATCTCGACGAAGCCAGAGCCATCGCCGCCGACATCGGGTATCCCGTGCTCGTGCGGCCGTCGTTCGTGCTCGGCGGCCGCGCCATGGCCATCGCCTACGGCGACGATCAACTCGATCATTTCCTGGCCGAAGCCAGCCGCGTCTCGGGGGGCGGCCCCATCCTCGTCGACCAGTTCATCGAAGACGCCTTCGAGGTCGACGTCGATGCCCTGGCCGACGGCGAACGCGTCGTGATCGCCGGGGTCATGCAGCACATCGAGGAGGCCGGCGTCCACTCAGGTGACAGCGCCTGCGTGCTGCCGCCCTACAAGATCAGCCATTACCATCTGAGCATCGTGCGCGAGTACACCGAGCGTCTCGGTCGCGCCCTTGGGGTGCGGGGCCTGATGAACATCCAGTTCGCCATCAAGGACGACGTTGTCTTCGTCATCGAGGTCAATCCCCGCGCCAGCCGCACCGTGCCGTTCGTCAGCAAGGCGACAGGACGCTCGATCGCCAGCCTCGCGGCGCAGATCCAGGCAGGTCGCACTCTTGAAGAGTTGGGATTCACCGAAACCCCGGAAGTCGACGGCTTCTTCGTGAAGGAGGCCGTCATGCCCTTCGACAAGTTGCCGGGAGCGGACGTTCGCCTCGGTCCGGAAATGCGCTCCACCGGCGAAGTCATGGGCCATGCCTCCCGCTTCGGTCACGCCTTCGCCAAGGCGGAGCTCGCGGCAGGCGTCAAGCTGCCGAAATCGGGCGCGGTTCTGCTCACGGTCAACGACTACGACAAGTCGGCTGCCATCAAGATGGCCCGTGATCTCGACCGCATGGGATTCGCCCTTTTCGCCACCAGCGGCACGGCCGATGCCTTGCGAAAGGTGGGACTCACGGTGACGACAGCCCCCAAGGCCGGCCGCGAAGGCCGCACCACGGTCGACCTGATTTCCGACGGCGCCATCGGTCTGGTCATCAACACGCCGTTGGGGTCTCAGGCCTACGCCGACCAGGCGGCCATGTACGCCGCCGCCGTGCGCCACGGCGTGCCGCTGTTGACCACGACGTCGGCGGCTCAGGCGGCGGTGGCGGGCATCAAGGCGTTGCGGGGATGGGAGCTCAAAGTCCGGGCGTTGCAGGATCATCATGGTCGCGGTTAGGATCCGTCGACCAAGGAGACCTCCGTGCTCGATGCCCTGATCATTCTCGCCTACTTCGCCGTCATCATGGTCGTGGCGGTGCGTGCTCGTCTCGGTGCCGATGCCACGTCCGACGACTACTTCGTCGGCGGCCGTCAGCTGCGTTGGTGGTCCATCGCCGCCTCGACCATCGCTACCAACCTGCATGCCGGACACTTTCTGGCTGTCGTCGGCTCGGCCTACGCCTTCGGCCTGGCCCAGGCCAACTTCGAACTCAACGCGGTGTTCGGACTGCTCATGGCGGCGTTCGTCTTCGTGCCCCTGTATTACAAGGCCCGCGTGGTCACGATCACCCAGTTCTTCGAGATGAAGTTCGGCGTCGGAGTGGCCACGACCTACTCGCTCCTCATGATCTTTCTCTACGGTACGCTGTACCTGGGTACGGCGCTGTTCTGGGGCGGCTACTCCCTGGAGATCCTGTTCGGCGATGCGGTGCAGGCGGCGGTGGGCGGCGAGCCGGGCGTGCGCATCGCGGTGATGATCGTGCTTCTCGGAGGGTTCTCGGCCACGTACACGTACTTCGGCGGCCTCGGCGCCGTCGTGAAAACGGACGTGATTCAGTTCGTGCTGATGCTCGGAGGTGGCTTGACCGTCGCAGTGTTGGCTGTGAACGAACTAGGCGGTATGGGAGAATTCCGGGCGCAGCTCGGCGATCAGCTGCACCTCCATCTGCCCAACTCCCATCCTCAGCTGCCGTGGCTCGGCATCATCGCCATGAATCTGTTGAATCTTCAGTATTGGGGCTGTAACCAGGTGATCCTGCAGCGATCGCTGGCGGCCCGCAGCTTGCGCGACGCCCAGCTCGGCCTGCTCGTCGGCGGCTTCTTCAAGTTCGTGACTGCGGCCATGCTCGTGCTGCCGGGCATCGCATTGATCGGCATTCTCGGTCGAGACAATCCGCTCACCGATCCGGATCAGGCTTACCTGCGGGTGGTGGAACTGCTGCTGGCTCCCGGCGTGAAAGGGCTCGTGTTGTGTGGGCTGTTCGCTTCGCTGATGAGCAGTGTCGACTCGATCCTGAACTCCATTTCGACGCTGTGGTCGGTCGACATCTATCGACGAAGACTGCGGCCCGAGGCGACCGACGCCCAGGTCGTGGCCATGGGACGCCGGGCGATCCTGGTCACGACTCTCGTCGGCGTGTTGTTCGGTTTCGCCTTCGCCTACGTCAAACTCGAAAACCCGTCGTTCCCTCTCGATCCGCTGTTCAAGAAGGTGAGCTACTTCATCAAGAACGGCTTCGTAGTGCTGATCGCTTCGGCCGTGTTCCTGGTGAGGCCGTCGCGGCGGTTGGTGCTGTGGGCGATGCTGGTGACGATTCCGGTGACCATCGGAGTGAATCTGATTTGGTCGGGGACGCCTTACTTGATCTTGACGATGTGGATCATTCTGGGGAGTTACCTGGTAGTGGCGGCGCCGACCTGGTGGAGGAACGGGTGGAGGGTTGGCAGGCTAGTGCAGTCAGCGGACCGAACGGTCGGGTTGCTTGGGGTCGTGCTGGGATTCCTCTTGATCTTCGTCCATGGCGTTTGGCACTGACCACTGGAATCAGTCCCAAACCCTCTCGACCAACTTCTTCCTCAATTTCGATTTCTCTCCAGCAAACACCCCCTTGATCCCCCGGGCCCAGTCGCCCCCGGCCTCGAACGAATCGACCAGAACCTGATCGTCGAATCCCAGGTAGATCACCCGCACGCCGTCGGCCTGGACCCGGAACAGCAGGCGATCGCCCTGGAAGGCTCCGCGCTCCTGGTGCGGCAGCATCAGGGCCTCGAAGGCATCGCGAATCCGGGCGTGCTCCTCGGCGGTGACGATGTCCGCCTCCATGGCTTTTTCCAGGTTGTTCAGAACGCCCTTGAGGAAACGGTCAAACTCGCCGTCCCGGCGAAATTCCATCCCGAAGGCGATGGTGTCGGCGGCGAGCAGGGCGTCGGAGGCGCGGTTGGTCCGTTCGTCGCTGCGCTTTCCTTCGGAGACGATGGCTGCGAGAGCCTGCGTCGTTTCATCGTCGAGCCGGGCCATCACAGTGGCGACGTCGATCTTCATGAACGTGACTTCGAAGAGATAAGACAACTTGGCTTCAGGGGAAGCGCCGAGGTCGGCGCTCCACTCATCGAGCACGTTGGCCGACGCCGCCAAGGTGGTCAGGAGCAGAACGCTGATGATGGTCGTCAAGCGAATCATAGGTCTCTCCTACCACACGGCCGACCATTGTGTGCCCAACCCTGGCCCCATCAGCACCGCATTGACGAACATGCGTTCCGACTCGGTCATCCAACGCCGGAAGGTCGGCTCCGAAGCGAACAGAACCACCTGCCCACGACCCACCCCTTCGCGCACGGCGTAGGCGGTGCCGCTCAGGCGCGCGGCGGCCTCGGGCCAAAGCAATCCGCCGAGGTGCAGACGGTCGATTTCCGGGAACCGGGCGGCTGTCGTGGCCGGCGGAGTAGCGATCAGGCTGTCGTCGGAGCGGAACATCACCGTGGCGGTTTCGCCCAGACCGTAGGTCAACCAGGACTCGTCGTGCAGGTCGACGCGCAGCAGAGCACCGCGAGGCATGAATCCGCGCAGACGAGCGTCGACCGTCTCGTGGGCGGCCAGCAGTTCTTCGGGTGTCGTCGTCTTCGGGATCGGCTGGAGCCAGGTCGTCAGCGGCATCGGCGAGCTCGTCAGAGGACGTCCCAGATCGACACCGGAGGCGAAGGGGCGGGCTCCGGCACCCAGGATCGGTGCCACGTCGTAGCGCCCGGCGCCGACGAGGGCTTCGCCGGTCTCGTTCATCAGGATGCCGGTGGCCGAAAGCTGGGCGGCGTCGCGGACTTCAGCGGCGGACAGGCTCCACACTGGCGAAGGGTGCCGGTCGAGCACCTGTCCCCGGAAGTCGGTTTTCACCAGGCCCATGCCTTCGCTCGCCAGCATTTTGGCGCCGTTGCCGATTCCGATGGCGGTGCCGCCGGCGGTCACCCAGCGCCGCAGTGATTCGAGGCCGCCGATGCCGATCAGGTCCCGGTACGTGCCAGGCGAACCCGAGATAGGTGGAAATACGAGCACATTGAAACGGGCAAGATCGATCCGGTCGAAGCGCCCGATGTCGAGGCCGCTGAAGCGAAGGTTCAATTCCTGATCGAGCAGATGCCAGACCGAGCCGTAGCTGGTCGGGGAGACCGGTGCTCCAGTCAGCACGCCGACGTGTGGAGCAATCAGCGGGTTGACCAAACTGCCGCCCAGGTCCGGGCCGTTGTCGGTTCTGGACGAACCGGTGGGCACCGGCGTCACACCGTGGATGCGGACGATGTCGTTGATCACTTCGGTCAAGCCGGCGATGTTGCCTTCGCGGCGGATCACCAGCGCACCCCGACGGAAGTCGTGGCCACCGACGATCATGGGTTTTTCGGCCACCCTCACCACCACGCCGCGCTGCAGCAGGTCGGACAGGGCCGCGGGCATGGCGTCGGTGTCGCCGTCGATGAGCACGGACGTGAAGCCGTCTTGCAGCGGCTCCGAAGCTGGGGCTGGCGTCGGTTCGGTCCAGCGGGACCAGTCGCCGCCGGGCAGGCGTCCGGTCCAGTGGGCGTCGAGTCCGCGAGCGAGCAGCAGGGACCAGGCCGTCACTTCGTACAGCCGTCCGCCCTTGCCCTTCTCTCGGTACTCCCGCTCCTCCTGAAGGAATGTGGTGTCCATCGGGACGTGGGGGTCGAACAGGACGCGGATCAACGGCGACGAAGGCTGGTCGAGCCGCACCATCAAGGCGCCGACATCCAGGTCGGCCGCGGTGACTGCGCCGGTGCGGATGTCGTGGAGGTCCTTGGCGCGGGTCGATTGACGCAAGGCGTGCACGGCGATGCCCTGGCCCTCGAGGTGAGCCGCGAATTCATCGAGGCGGCCGGGATGGCGAGAATCGGTGGGCAGGATCCATGCGCGTACGGGGCCCTCGGCTCCGGACTTGGCGGCCGATCTTCGTGCAGCGGCGTGGTCGCGCACTACATCAGTGGCGTTGGCGGAAAGCGTGGTCAGGTTGGCGATCGACGAAGTCAACTGATGATCGATGGCCTGGGCGAATGTGCGCACAGTGCCTTCGGGTTTGTGGACCACGGTGCCGGTCGTGCGCGACATCTCGTAGAGGATGCCGATGGTGCCGTGGTACGCGCACCAGGACGAGCCGAAGCCGGGAAAGAACTCCTCGTTCCACTCACCGGAAAAATACGGATATCCACGCTGATCGAGGGCTTCGGCCTGGTCGTCGGAGAAACGGTGCTCCCATTCGGCCAGACCCTGGGGCAGATGGGGATTGAACGGATGACGCGCCGGTGGGAACAGATAGGTCGAATTCGCGCCCATTTCATGACTGTCGACCAGCAGGTCGGGTTGCCAGCTGGCGATCAAGCTCGAACGGATGCTCTCGGGATGCACCTGGGACATCCAGTCGCGATTCAGGTCGAAGAGGTAGTGGTTGCCGCGGCCCCAGGGCCAAACCGACGTGTGGGACAGGTCGTCGAGACCTGGGTTGGCGGTGCGGTGGGCGAAGGCCGTGGTCTGGGCCTGGTAGCGGGCGCGGCCGTCAGGGTTCTCGACAGGGTCGATCAGCACCAGGGTCGATGTGCGAATGGCCTTGGCCCGTTCGTCTTCGCCGGCGACCAGCCAGTAGGCCAGCACGACGGCGGCGTCCGTGCTGCTAAGTTCGTCGCCGTGGATGCCGTAGGCCATCCACGCCAGGGCCTTGGCGTCGGCCGGGAGGGGGGCGCCGTCGGTCATCACGGCGGCGCGGCGCTGGCGCCAGTTCGTGAGGTCGGCGATGGTCGCTTCATCGCCCACGGCCAGCAGGACCAGGGGTCGGTCCTCGTGGCTGCGGGCGTATTCAATCAGGCGGGCACGCGGCGAGCGGTCGGCCAGCACCTCGAAATAGCGCAGAACCTCGTCGGTGCGCAGGGGACGTTCGGCGGTCGTCACGCCGGTTACGTCGGCCGGGGACGGCACACCCGGATCGAAAGATGCCCAGGGCAGCAGCTCGCTCGGCGATGTCGTCACGACACCCTCATTGAGGCCGGCCTGGGCGATGGATGAGAGCAGGATGAGGGTGGACAGCGCCAATGCGAGCCTGGGTCGTGTCATGGAATACTCCTGAACGTCGCTGAACCATGGCGTCCGGGCCCGTGTTTCCTCGGGAGTATGGTCGTCATGGCATATTCGAGTCGATCTTGCCATTCCCCGCAGATGGCGACAAGGCCACACAATATCACACCATGTCAGAAGGTGCTAACCCTGCTCTTGCCGTCAGGGCCCCGAGGCGATACCCTGCGATCAATTGGAATCGTGCGAACTGACCCCGACCAATGGGAGAGATGGACATGAAGAAAACCATCGCAATCCTCGGCGTGATCGCCCTTGCAGCCTTGGTGCTTCCGCTGGCTGCGGGCGCGGTTGTCGAACCCAAAACACAAACCGAATATCCCGACGCTGCGGTCATGGACCTGAGCGACGGCGCTGTTTCGCTCAAAGTCACCGGCGTGGGCCTGCGCGAAAAGACCTTCATGAAGGTCGACGTCTACACGATCGTCTCCTATGTGGGTGACGGACTCGAGGGCTCCGACATCATGGCCTTCGACGGACCCAAGCGGCTTCAGATGGATCTGCGTCGCGGATTCAGTCGCGAAAAGCTTGTGGCTTCCTTCTCCGAGACCATCGAAAAGAACTTCGAGGACATGAGCGCCTTCGAGACCGACATGGCCGTATTCCTGGCCTATTTCGACCGTGACGCCCAGGAAGCCGACCGCATCGTGTTCGATTTCGCCCCGGGTGCGGGCCTGACGACGTCCCTCAACGGCGAAGTCAAGGGCATCATCGACAATACCGCTTTCGCCCAAGCCCTCTGGTCGGTCTGGTTCGGCCAGAAGCCGGCGAACGGCGACCTCAAGAAGGCGTTGATTTCCGAGCTGGGCGACTGACCCCCAGATGATCAGGACGCGCCTTTCGGGTGTTTCGGCGGCCGTGACGATGCTGATCAGCATCGCCGCGGCCGCCGTCGCTTTGGCCCCGGAACTGACGGCCGTCTCGGCCTTGCGTGAGGTCCGCGACTTCAACATCGTCGCCCCGGACATCATCGAGGGCAGTGTGGTGGTGACCGTCTCCGCGGATCGGAACGTCGATCTTCAGACGCCGAACGAGGCTTTTTGGCGCGTCGATGACCGAACTTTCGCCACTCGATTCCTCTGGGACGATCCTTCACCCCGGTCGGTCACGTTGGTCGACGGTGTCGGCGATCCCGCGAGTCTCGACCTCGTGCCGGCGCCAGGGCCAGCCTACGATCCGTCCACCCACTCCGTTCCGGTGATCCATGTTACGACCTCGAGTGCGGCCGATCTCTGGGATCACTTCACGGGGATCTACGTGTGGGGTGAAGACGCGAACTTCAATCAGAGAGGCGGCGACTGGGAGCGCAACGCCACCTGGCGACTCTCGATCGGCGGCGATGTGCTCGTCGATCAGCCCATCGGCCTGCGCATCCACGGCGGCTACTCCCGCTTCTATCACCAGAAGGGCCTGCGCTGCTACTTCGACGACTATGGCGATGCCGACGAACTGGCCTACGACGTGTTCGGCGACGGCGATTCCGCCCTGTTCGAACGCCTCGTCTTGCGCGCCAACCGCTACGACGACGTGGCGATCAACACCAACCTGGCCGAAGGCTGGATGCGCGACGAGGACCATCTCGGCAGCCGCTCACGCTTCGCAGCGGTCTACCTCAACGACGAGTACTGGGGCGCCTACTCGATCCGCGAACGTCTCGACAGCAAGTTCTTCGAAACCACCCACGGGTTCGGCGGCGACTATGTGCTGATCAAGGACAACGAGACCGAGGAGGGGGATGGCGATCTCTGGTGGGCGCGTCAGGCGGCCCTGAACGACGCGCTCCGTCCCGAGTCGGCCGCTTTCTACGCGACGGTCGACGCCGACATCGATCTCGCCAGTTACATCGATTGGTTGTTCTTCAACATCCTGGCCGTGTCGGGCGACAACGGCTTCGGCTACAACCTGGTGATCGTGCGCCCCGAGGGCGGCCGTTGGACTTTCGTCATGTGGGACGAGGATTCGATCTTCCGTTCCGGCGACGAGCAGGCCGACATGTTCCGCTACTTCAGCGCCGACGGCCAGGCCGAACACGAGTATTGGCGGGCGCCCAACGACGTCCGGCCATGGGACCCCGCCCAGCAACGCTGGCAGACCATGTTCCGTACCTTGCTGAGGAACCCGCAGTTCCGCGAACGTCTTCGCACGAGAGTCGAAGAGTTGGTGAGCGGGAGTCTCTCGGTCGCAGCAATGCACGAGCGACTCGATGCCATCGTGTCGGAGCAGATCTCGGAGATCCCCCGGCACGCCCAGCGCTGGGAAGGCTTTCAGCACGACTGGTATCTCGCCAACGTGGAACGGACCCGGGACTGGATCGCCACACGTGTTCCCGTCGTATCAGGCCAACTCGGTCCGTTCCTGAGTGAATACGAGCCGTCGGTGGTTCCGATCGTGCTCTCGGTCGGCCCCAATCCCGTGCATCAGGAACTCACGATCGCGTTCGCCGTCGCCCGTCCCGCAGGCGAAATCCTGACGATTCATGATCTGCGTGGTCGTCGAGTCCGGCGATTGGATGTCGGAGGGATGATCCTGCAGTCCTGGGACCTGCGTGACGATGCGGGTCGATCGGTGCCGTCCGGATCGTATCTTCTCCGCTCGGGCGACGGCACCGAAATGCGTCGTGTGACGGTGATTCACTAGGGGTCACGCCGACCGGAATCGCCGCCTGACCATCGGCAGCTTCAGGACGACGGCTGTCAACATCAGGATCCCCATGCCGATCGGCCATCCCGAGTAGATGATCTCTCGCAGCTCCCTGTCGCCGCTGACGACTGTCAAGACGATGTCGGTGTCCATCTCGACCGGCGAGTAGGTCCGCGTGAGTTTCGTGATGAAGTCGCCAGGGACGAGCTGAGCCCCAAGGACACCGTGACGCTGCCGGATCGAGGTCAGCTCGGGAGCAGTCAGTTTGTTGGCGTAGGCGGTTTCGGCGCCGGGAAAATCCATGCGGTGGTCGGCAGCGACATAGAGCACCAACTCGGTGACGTTGGCGGCGCTGCTCCGGGAAATCTCCAGTGGATAGATCAGGTCTTCGGAGGCGAAGGTCAGTTCGATCGGGTGAACGCCTCCGTACCAGACATCGTAAGGGTCGGGGTCCTCGTTCGAGACCTTCATGGTGACGAAATACCAGCCACGATCCACATACGAATCCAGGGCGGACTGGATATCCTCAGCAGATTCTTCCCGGAGAAGCCCCCAGGCGATCAACGAATCGGACAAGGCGACAGCGTCGACGGCGCTGATGATCATCGTTTCATAAATGCCGACAAGTTCCGACTCGTGCACGGTGACCTCGTTGCGGCCCGAAACGTCGACACCGTACGACATGTCCTGACAATCGAGGAAGCCGTCACGGTGCCGGTAGACCGGGGAAGTCAGATTGGCAAGATCATAGAAGAGCTGAATGCCGGATTCCTCGACGGTCGGCAGGGAGGGGACCGGGACGATCCAGGCGAATTCCGTGGCCTGTCCTTCGTACATGGGCAGGATATGCAGCGACTCCACACCGTCGTCGTGATCGATGAAGGCCAACTGGGCGGTTTCATGGATCGGGTCGTAGGCCACGAACATGCCGTCGGCGAGAACGGATTCAGCGGGCATGAACAGGAAAACAGCGACGAGGATCTTCAAGGTGTTTCCGGTCATGAGTCGCCTCCGGTGCTGCTCTTGACGCCGAATTTGTAACCGACGCCCAACCTGAGAGAGAATCCCGTGGTATTGAACCCGTGGCGTTGTTCGCCGCGCCCGAGATCGCCTGAGCCTCCCCGCCACCGGGCCAAGACACTCACGCCGACCCGGTCGTCGGACGAGCGCCACTCGGGACCGTACCCCAGGATGAAGCCGTAGCACAGTCCGTCATCGACGCGATCGTATTCCTCTTGGACCCAGGTAGCCTGGACGGCTCCTGTCAGATAAATGCGAAGGCGGTCGTTCTGGGAAACGTTGGTGCGAAAACCGAGGCTGAACGGGGCCATCGTCACCGAGTTGATGTTTTCAGCGTCGAAGGTGGGATCATCAAAAAAGGGACTGCCGCCCGCCTTGCCGTACGCCCCGCTGATGATCACGGACACCGAGGGTGCGATGGGCACAATGGCCTCCACTCCATACATGGCGATATGGTGATAGGTGTCGCTGATATCGGTTTCGCTGAAGGAGAGAAGCTCACAGGTCGCCGTGATATCGTATCCGGCAGGCAGGGGAGACGGAGAGGGCGACTCGCCCCTTCCGGTTTGATCGGACGACGCCATCGCGGTCAAGGTGCAGAGGCAGAGGACGATGGGGATCCGAAGGGGGAACATCTGGGCTCCGATCGGGGGGGCTTCGTGTCGCCTGGCTTGATTCTCCACGCTCAACACTAGCATTCTGACAGGGTTCCGTGTCATCGAAAGAAGCAAAGCCTTCTCGGAAGCGGACCCCGGGCAGCGACCGAACGGGCTCAGCGAACCAGCAACGCCATGTACTCGCCCACATCCGCAAGCTGGTCGAATCCCCACGACGCCTCGATGATCTTGTCCTGCCGCGCCGCGTCCATCACCCCGGCGGCATTGGCGCGGAACTTGGCGATCAGCTCGTCGTCGCTCATGGGATTCTGCGGGCTGCCCTTGGCATGGTCGACCGTGGCGGTGAAGGTGCGGCCGTCGGTCGTGTCGATGGTGGCGATGGCGCGCTTGGTTCCGGGGAACATGGCGTCGATCTCAGCATCGGCCACGACCTCGATCAATTCCAGCAGTCGGCGGATTCGCGGGTCGAACAGTTTTTCCTGTTCGAAGCTGCCGGGATACACTCCGCCGTCGGCAGCCACCGCCGCGAGGCAGTAGGGCAGACTGTGGTCGGCGGTCTCCTTGGTCTGGGGATCGTACTTCGACGGATCCGAGAGAATGTCGGCGCCGCGGGCCGTGGTGCGGATGTGGATTCTGGCCAGATCCTCGGCCGCCAGTCCGTTGCCCTTCATGATCGACAGCACCGCCGACATGGGCTGATGGGTCAACGCCTCGGTCGGAAAAGCCTTGAAACCGCAATCGGTGATCATGAACCGCTCCCCGAGTCCCTCGAGAAGGACCTCCGGCCTCAGCTCGACGTTGTGCAGCACGTGCTGAAATCCCTCCTTGCCCTCGATCACCTCGGCCGGGCCTTCGTACCCCTCGAGGGCCATGAGCGCGGCGATCACTCCGGCCTGGGTCGCCAAGGGATCAGCCGTGTTCTTCATGTTGGTCAGGTGGCCAGCGACCACGCCACCGAGGGTGTAGTGACTGCTGCCGGAAATGCCGGCGGCGGCCACGAGCTGGTCGGCGTTCAGGCCGTAGATACGGCCGGCCACGAACGGGCTGACCAGCTGGGTCAACGAGGCGTGATGCCAACCAACTTCCCGTACGCCCGGGAAACAGGCCAGGCACCAGCGCAGTTCGAGCTCGTAGGCGATGATCATGGCGACGAGCGTCTCGCGCCCGTCCTTGCCGAGAGCCTCGGCCGGATTGATCGCGCCGAAGATGATGTCGGAGGGGTGGGACGGGTCCTGCTCCCAGAAGATGTCGTTGTAGTCGAGGGCACGAACGAGCAGGCTGTTCATCAGGGCCGCGTTGGATGCGTTGGTGCGATGACCGTTGCCGATGAGGGTGGCTTCGGGCGTGCCGCCGATCTTCTCGGTGTATCGATACATGGCCGCCATGTCGTGGTTATCGACGGCGGCCAGAGCGCAGCCGACGCTGTCCAGGAGAAAGCGCTTGGCTTCCTGGATCGCCACGGCGGGGATGTCCTGGTAACGCAGGCCGAGGGTGAAGTCGGCCATCTTCCGTGTGATGCTGCTCATCGGGGCTTCTCCGGGATAGGATCGAGGTAACCCCACCATAATAGGTCCGGATCGGATTCGGGCCAGTCGGTTTGCCGATGAACTCAGGAGGCCGGGGTCTTGTCCAGAACAGACCTGACCTGCTGTTTCAGCTCGCTCGAGGAGAACGGTTTCTGGAGCAACTCGACGCCGTCTTCCAGAACACCGCGACTGGTCAGGGATTCGTTCGTATAGCCGGAGACGAACAGGATCTTGATATCCGGCCGGCGCTGCAACAGCTCGGCCGCCAGTTTCGGCCCGCTCATGCCGGGCATGATGACGTCGGTCAGCAGCAGGTCGACGGCGTCCGGGTCCTGCTCCATCATGGCCAAGGCTTCGACGCCTGAAACGGCCACGCGCACATCGTACCCGGCATGGGTGAGGATTTTTTCAGTGATGCGAGCGACGCCGGATTCGTCCTCGACCACCAGAATGGTTTCATTCCCGCGGTTCTGGCCTTGGTGAACCGGACAGGGGAGCGGTGGAAGGTCGAGCGGGGCGTCGCTCACCGGGACACGAACCGTGAAGACTGCTCCGCCTTCCCGGGTTTGACCGGCCCTCACATCGCCCCGGCTCTGACGGACGATTCCGTGCACGGTCGAGAGCCCGAGGCCTGTGCCGATCGACTTGGAGGTCACGAAAGGATCGAAGATCGTGTCGGCGAGATCGGGGTCGACGCCTTCGCCCGTGTCGGACACCGTCAGCCTGGCGTAGCGGCCCGGCTCGATTCCGCTGGCGTCGCCAGGCTCGATGATCTCGATGTCGGTTTCCAGTCGCAGCAACCCACCATCCGGCATGGCGTCCCGGGCATTGGTCGACAGGTTCATGACGACCTGCTGGAGCTGGGTTTCGTCCATATCCACCTTGATGGGATGATCGGCCAGGGCGATGTCGACCAGGATGTCTTCGCCGATCAGCCGCCTGAGCATGGGCTCGAAGTCCTCCACGACCCTGTTGAGATCAAGGACCGTCGAACGGAAGACCTGCTTGCGGCTGTAGGCCAGCAACTGACGAACCAGTTCGGCGGCACGGAGCCCGGCGATCCGGATTTCCTCGACGTGCTCGAGCAAAGGGCTGTCGGGTTCCAGATCCATTTCGAGCAGCTCGGCGTTGCCCAGGATGGGAACCAGCAGGTTGTTGAAGTCGTGAGCCATGCCTCCGGCCAGCTTGCCGATGGCCTCCATCTTCTGGGACTGGCGCAGCTCGTTTTCAAGTTGTTTGCGGCTCGTGATGTCTCTCCACACGGTATGGAGCGTCGGAGTCACATCGTCGTGGACGACCGTCAGGAGCACCTCGACAGGAAACACTTCCCCGTTGGCCCGGATGTGATCCCACTCGAATCGATGACTCCCCTGAGCAAAAGCGATCGCTATCATCTCGTTGGCTTTTTCGAAGGAGAGCTGCCCGTCTGGCTGGAATTCGGGGGAAAGGGCCGAGGGGTGCGTCTCCAGGACCTGCTCGCGGGACTCGCACCCGAGCATCGACACCGTCGCTTGATTGCATTCCACGAACGTGTCGCCCTTGATGATCAGGATCGCGTCGGCGGAGTGCTCGAAGAGATCGCGGTAGGAGTCGTTTCGTGTCCTTGTCGTCGTCGTCATGATTCAACCTCATCCAGCGTTGGGCTGTCGTGGTAGACACCGATTCTCCCCGTGGTTCGGCGGAATATCAGCTGACTTGAGATTTGTTTGATGGAATCGGCTCTTCAGAGAGGCGCTTCGAATTGGCGGCGGTCGCGATCGCCGCCGCCAACAGGGGTGTGAAGCGGGCGCCGAGACCGGTTTCCGCCAGGCCCACCAGCACGAGTCCGATCAGGCCGAAAGTCACTCCCCGCAGCGAAGTTGCAGGAGCCACGCAGGCGCCGGAGAGGTCGGAAGCCCCCCGTCTGCGACCGCCCCACCAGATCGCGGTGAGAATCGCGCCGAACAGGGCCAGCGCCGCAGGAATGCCATGGCGTCGCGCCATCTCGAGGGGCATGCTCGGCGACCAGGCCTCGGCGCCTTCACCAAGCAGGGGGCTGGCCTGGATGGCTGCCACGGCTTCGCGCCACTCAGGGGTGCGGGTCGACAGGAAATCTCCTTCGAGGCTGCGTTCGAACTTGTAGGCGAACGACTCCCCGGCGAGCTCGGGGTTCATGGCGAGGGTAACGGCGCCAGCGACTCCCAGGGCCACGATTCCGGGCACGATCAGTCGGCGACGTCCGACGAGACGACTCAGAGACAGCAGCGTCAGTACCAGGGTCGTGAGAGCGACGCTCGCCAACGCTCCCCGTGACGCGGTGAGAACCAGCACGCCAAGCCCGAGTCCGTAACCGACGGCAGCGAGAACCTTGGCCCGTCGCAGGCCGTTTCCCAGCACGACCGCGAGCGCGAGGGGCATCATGAAAGCCAGGTGCACGGCCAGCCCGATCGAACTTCCGTAGAACGATCCCGGCTCGGCGCTGCGATCACCGACGGCGAACTCCGCGATGCCTCCGAGGGCGAGCAGGGCCAGACCCAACAGGCTTGCCCGGGTCCAGCTCTCGATTCGCCGCCCGTGGTCGGCATCGAAGGAATTCCAAAGCCAGGCCAGGACGCCGGCGATCCACAGGACCCGAACGCTGCGAAGGCCGGATGTGGTCTCCAGCTGTTCGGGGTGGCCGATCAGCAGGGCGACCACACCGATCGCCCCGAAGGCAACCATCAGCAGGACCGGAAGGCTCAGGTCCGGAGCTGTCAGACGGCCACGCATCAGCCCGATCGCCCAGGTGGCCACTCCGGCCAGCACGACCATCTCGGTCAGGTAGATCTCGCTGCCGGACCAGAGCAGGGATGCGTCCAGGATAGGCCCCAGGGGGATGATCCAGATCAGGAGGCGGAGCGGCATGAACGTGGCGAATCCGGCCAGGACGGCGCAGGCGATGATCGCGCGGATGATCCGAACCGAACTCGTCGCGGCGTCGACCGAAAACCAGGCCAGCAATGCGAGACTGAACAGGGCGATGGTCGCCCCGATGAATCGGTTCATCGGCGGCCTCCGAACCGGATCGAACGCCGTCGGGCGAGCCACAGTCCCAGAGCAAGGCCAATCAGCCCGGATGCAAGGTCGAGGGCGATATCGGCTTCGGGCGCGCGGATGTACTCCACCCTCGTCTTGGCGAAGACGTCGAAGAGTTCCTTGGCCATGATCATGCCGATCCCGAGCTGGATCACCCGCCGCCTGGCCAGAAACACCGACGCGATCCAGGTGATCGCAGCCGCGAAGACGAGATGGAAGAGCCAGTCGATCGGCAGGCCGAACAGTGTCGCCTGGCTCAGGGTGTCGAGCAGCCCCTTGCCCCAACGAGCCGTGTCCAGGATGCGTTCCTTCATCGTATCAACCGCCATGGATCCAGGTCCGGACGCTTGGCCCGCAGCCACCAGAAGGCCGACAGGGCGAGTGTATGCATGATCGTGCCGCTGCTGACCAGGCCGGGGAGGTCGGACAGAGGGGTCGGAACGATTTCGATGTCCTCGCCGGCGTCCATGTCCTGGACGGACGACGGGCGGGCGTTCTCGATCAGAAAAGTATGACAGACGTTGTCCTGCACCGCCGGGTTGGGATGCACGACCCCGAGTTCCACCGGAGCGTCACCCTGGTAGCCTGTTTCCTCGCGGGCTTCCCTGGCGGCGCCCACGGTGGGATCCTCGCCCGCCTCGATGATGCCGCCAACGACCTCGAGTGTGAATTCGCGCACTCCGGGCCGCCACTGGCGAACCAGGACGATCTCGAGGTTCGGCGTGATCGGCATGACGGTCGCCCAAGTCGGTGCCTCGATGCGGGAAAACGTCACCGTTTCACCCGTGCGAGGAGATACGGCCGTATCGCGATGAAGTTTGAAGATACGGGTCGAGGCGATTTCATCTTCACCGATGATGGTCCATGGGCGCAGCGGCATGAGGGTCCTTTCAGGGGCGTTGCATCCGGATCTACGGTGCTGAAGATATCGGCTAACCCTGCTGGAACTCCAGTCTCAATCGAGGAGAATATGAGAGTAAAAATCACCTAAAAACGTTTCAGGTGATTGAAATGGATCTCATTGGGAAGAAACCTCGAATCTCCGCACTCTCGAATGATCAATGGGTACTGTTCTGAGAGGATCCGGTCGAACCTGTTGTCTCGTCGCAATCCATGAGCTTCGGGGCACTCAAGAAGCATTTCCAGGCATTGCATCTTGCAATTTTCTTCTGTTGGTGGTACGATGCTGGGGATAGCAACCGCCCCTGGAGTTGGCCGGATCATAATCCGTGGGCAACTGACTCCTGTGCTTACCATTTGATAGATTCGCGCGAAATCCTGTTTTGACTGGGGGGAGTAACCGATGCATCTGACAAGAAAGACGAGTATTTTCGTCGCCTGTGCTGCCATGGTCGTTTTCGCGGTGCCGGCGTTCGCGCAGGCTCCGGCGATCGACTATGTGGGCTACAGCTGGGAGACTGGTGGTTTTCCGCCGAGCGTAGCCGGTGACGAACTGGTGTGCTTGGGCGTGACCAGCAATCTCGACCCGATCTTCGGCGTCGATCTCGGCGTCGATGAATTGACCTTTCACCTGTACGGCCTGATCAGCACCGGCGAGGTTCCCCTCGGCGGCGGTATGGTCATGGTGACTTACACCGGCGGCATGATGGATGTATGGCGCGACGGCGCCCAGAATGCCGACTGGGGCCTGAACCCGCCCAACCCGACGGCTCCTGCGAGCTTCGTCGATGGCACCCTGTTCTTCCGGGGCGCGTTCAACGACTTTACGGTCTTCATGCTGGGCGACGGCAGCGGTTCGTTCGAGGGAACCCTCAACGGTCTCGGCGGAGAAGTTCTCGGCGATCTTTGCACCGACTGCGCCTACACATGGGGGGGGACCTATACCCAACTGAGCGCCCAAGTGCCTGATGGCTACGACATGCAAATGGACGGCGAACTGTTGATCGAGGGATCGGTCGCCGAAGATGTTCAGACCTGGAGCGGCGTGAAGGCCCTGTTCCGTTAGGTCACCAGAACGGACACCGAGGAATTCAACGCCCTGGAGGCAAGATATGAGAAAAAGGACACTGACGATGCTGATCCTGGCGGCGGTTGTCGCTTTCGCGATTCCCGCCACGGCGCAGCAGTTCTTCGATTTCAACGGCCAAACCGTCGTCCCGACCATGGTGGGCGGCGCCCTGAGCATGAACGCTGTGATCTTCGACGCTCCCCCCGCGACGACTCCCATCGTTCTGGACTTCGCCAACTTCGAGTACACGTTGGTGATCTCAGGCCTGACCCTCGACGTCGACGGCACGACCCAGAACTACAGCGGCGGCATGATCGCTCTGTACGAGGACGCTGCAACTGCGGCAGACTTCGCCAACGGTGCGACCTTCGTCGACGGTGCCGCTCTGTTGAGCGGTGTCGTCACCGATCTGAGCCGTACGATGTTCACTCCGACCATCGGCACGGTTCTCGGTCACGTAGACTGGACCGGCGGCACCCGCCTGAGCGACATCGCTCCTGAGGATCAGGGCGGTTGGCCCCTGGTTTCAGGCGTGAACGCCAGCATGTTCCAGGTCGAGCCCGGATACGACGAGAAGTGGGACGGCAAGGTCGAGCCCGAAGAGCCCATCGTGGGCAACGAGTATTTCGGGTTCGGTGAGTTGAAGACCAACTTCCGCTAAAGAAGCGAAGCCACGTCTCGAAGAGAGGCCGGCCCTGTGGGTCGGCCTCTCTCGTTGTTGCCCGATCTCGTCTTTCAGGGAGGCGGAACCTGCCCTCTTCCGGTAGACTGGCACGAACCCAGGCCCGGAGGACCGACGTGCGTCTCGCCATCGTCAGCCAGCCCTTCGACGGTGTCCTGCCGCCGAATCAGAACTCGATCGGGATCTGGACCAATGAAGTGGCCCGGCGCCTGGCCGCGCGCCACGACGTCACCGTCTATCTCCAATCCAACGACACGCTGAAGACGAAACGTGATCTTGACGGTGTGCACTACTTTCCGATCTCCCTTCGTCCCGATGACATTCTTCAGCGGCGCTGGTCTCCAGGACCCGACGCCGATCCTCTCGTGCCCGCTTATGCCCGTCGTCGGCACTGGCTGGGCTACGCCTTGCAGGTGGCGTGGGATCTTCGCCGTCGAGGTTGCGACGTGGCTCACGTTCTGAATTCTCATCAGTTCGCTCCGACCCTCAAGCTGTTCCATCCTTCGCTGCGTGTGGTTCTGAACATGCGCTGCGAATGGCTGAGCCAGCTCGATCGGGGGTTGATAGGCCGGCATCTCCGCGCGGTCGATCGCATCGTCGGATGCAGCACCCATGTGACCGGGTTGATCGAGGCGCGGTTTCCCGATTTCGCGGATCGGTGCCGGACCCTGCCCAATGCGATCGATACCGAGACGTTCGTCCCGCTGTCGAATCGAGCCGAGCCACCGCCGGTGAGGCTACTTTTCGTCGGACGGGTTTCGCCGGAAAAAGGTGTTCACGTCCTCATCGAGGCCATGAAGCGAGTGACGCAGGTGCGGCCTGACGTGCGCCTCGACGTCGTGGGCGGCATGAGCCAGCTCCCGGGCAACTATCTCGTGGACATCAGCGACGACCCACTCGTCAGCGATCTCGCTCGCTTCTACGGCACCGAGACGCTGGGGTACTCCGATCTCATGAAGTCGGGAGTGGAACAGGCAGGCCTCGGCCACGTGATCGCCTTTCACGGCCAGCTCCCCTACGCCGAGGTCGTTGCCCATCTCCAGAACGCCGATCTCCTGATCAATCCCTCACTCAGCGAGGCCTTCGGCCGCGGACCTGTCGAGGCCATGGCTTGCGGCACGCCGGTGATCTGCGCCGCGACCGGAGGCATGACCGACACTGTCGACGACGGCGTCACGGGACTGCTGACCGCCCCGGGAAACGCCGAGGCCCTGGCCGCCGCCATTCTCGCACTGCTCGCTGACCCAGGGCGGCTGGCCGCCATGGGCTTTGCCGGACGTCGCCGAGCGGTGGAACTCTACTCCTGGGATGCCGTGGTCCGGGATCTCGAGTCGATCTACACGGAGATGACCGATCGTGACTGACGTGCTGCGACATGCTGCCCGATCATGCCTGTCGACCCTGCTTGCGAGCAGGCGTCGCGAGTGGCCCGATGAACGGTTTGGCGATTCTGCCCTGGTCATCGCTCCCCATCAGGACGACGAAGTGCTCGGATGCGGCGGCACTCTCCTGCGCAAACGCGACGCCGGTGCCGATGTTCATCTCGTGTTCATGACCGACGGCGCGACGAGCCATGCCCGACTCATGGATCCCGGTCGGATGCGCGAACTTCGCCGCGAAGAGGCCCTTGAGGCTGCCGATGTGCTGGGACTCGCGCCGGGGGCCGTGACGTTCTTCGACTATCCCAATCGGGAGCTCCACACCAGGCTCGAAGATGCGGCGGCCCGAATCCTGGCGATCCTCAACGAGATCGGCCCAACGGAGGTCTTGACACCCTGGCGCTACGAACCCCCGACGGATCACGCGGCGGCGTTCGCAGCGACGGCTCTCGCCCTGCGTCGGTATTCCGCTTCCGTTGTGGTGCACGAATACCCCGTCTGGCTCTGGCAGCAGTGGCCGTGGTGCCGCCCCGAGCACTATCAACCGCCGGGACGCCGGGCCTGGTGGCGGGCGCAGTTGGCGGCAAACCGGGCCCTCTTTTCGGATTTCATGACGTCGGTGGACGTCCGGGATGTCGCCAGCCGCAAAGAGCTGGCTCTGGAGCAGCACCGATCCCAGACCACGCGACTGATGGACGATCCTGGCTGGGGCGTGCTGGCCGATGTCTGTGGCGGCGAGTTCGTGGAGCGTCTGTTTCAGCCGTTCGAAGTGTTCAAGACCACGCTGCGATCGGATGATCTGTGAACTGATGATGCCAGTCCTGAGGGTCATTGAGATGTGGTATCATTGAGGATGAGTTTCGAGTGGCAGGCGTTTGACGGGAGAATCATGCCCAGGGTGACGATCGGCTTGCCGGTCCATAACGGCGAAAACTACCTCGATATCGCTGTCCGATCCATTCTGGACCAGACGTTCGAGGACTTCGAACTGATCCTGTCGGACAACGCTTCGACCGATGGAACAGCCGCCATCTGCGAGCGCCATGCGGCGGCGGATCGACGCGTGCGCTACCATCGTTTCGATCGGAACATGGGCGCGGCCCACAATTTCAATCACCTTGTCGATCTCGCTCAGGGCGATTATTTCAAATGGGCAGCCCACGACGACGTGTGTGGACCTGAGTATCTGGCTCATTGCGTCGAGATGATGGATGCCGATCCCAACGTCGTGCTCTGCCACACCCGATCGGCTCGCATCGACACCCAGGGGAACCAGGACGGCGTCTACGATTACGGCGTTCGTTACGACACCGATCATCCTTGTGACCGGTTCGGCGATCTCGTGGTGATTCGCCACCACTGCATCAACGTGTTCGGGCTCATCCGCCCGGAAGTGCTGCGCGCCACCGGTCGGATCGGCAGCTATGTAGCGTCGGATCGCGTGCTGCTGGCCGAACTGGCCCTGCACGGCAAGCTTGTCGAGGTGCCGGAAGTTCACTTCTACCGCCGCATGCATCCCGACGCCTCGAGCGCCCTCGACGAGCACGGCGATCGCCTCGCATGGTTCGATCCCGATCTGGCCGGTCGTATCGTTCTGCCCAATTGGCGCGTCCTGCGCGAGTACATCCGGGTCCTGGGCCGGGCGCCGATCGGCGCCAAGGATCGCTGGGCCTGCTGGCGTCAACTCGCCCGTCATGTTCGATCTCGCCAGCGTTATCTGCGCCGCGATCTCTCCGTGGCGGCAAAAATGCTCTTGAACCGCTCGCCGTTTGGCCGAAAGGTATTCCTGACGATCAAGCGGATCGTCAAACCGAACGGCCCCGTCAGCACGAGCTGATCCCCGGACAAACCTTCGAACAGAATCGAGACCGAGCGCGATGAGCGTGGATCGTAGTACGTTCAAGCATGCCGCCGTGTACAGCGCCGCTGCCATGCTCAGCCGCATGATCGGCTTCGTGCTGCTGCCCCTGTACGCCCATGAGCTTCAGGCCATCGGCTATGGCATCATCGCCATGGTCGATCTGGCTGTGGGGTTCCTGTTGAGCCTGTTGGCCCAGGGCATCCGAGGCGGCCTGGTGCGGTTCTACCACGAGGAAAAGGATCCCGCGCGCAAGAAGGACGTTGTACCCACCGGCACGCGTCTGGTGATCCTCGCGACATCGGTGCTGGTGCTGCTCACGATGCTTCTAAGCCGTCCGATCAGCTCGGTCATGCTCGGAGACGGGGGCTACTGGTATCTCATCTGTCTCGGCGCCGTATCGTTCCTGCTGCAGTTCGTCGGTGACACGGCTTCGTCGATCCTGCTGATCCGCCGCCGGTCGTTGACCTACTCGGGTGTGAGCGTGATCCAGCTCGTCCTGGGCATCCTGCTCAATTTCACGTTCATCGTGGTGCTCAAGTGGGGCGTGACGGGTTACTTCCTGGCGGCCATCGGCACAGCCTTGGTGGCCACGGCGTTCTTCATGTGGTTGCTGATCCGTTCCTGTGGCTGGAGCTACGACTCCGAGGTGGCCAGAAAACTGATCGATTTCCAGCTGCCGCTTGTACCGGGGAGCCTTGCGGCGTTTCTGGCCCGCCAGGCGGAGCGCGTGTTGTTGCGGTTCATGGACGCCCTCGAGAGCGTCGGCATCCTTGAGATGGGCTACAAGTTTCCCGTGCTGCTGACGTTGATGATCCACCAGCCGTTCATGCGTTCTTGGGACACCCGCCGGGTCGAGATCGCCGAGGAGCCGGATGGCCCGCAGCGCCTCGGGCGTATGTACACCTACGGCCTGTTCATGATGCTGGCCGCGGGACTGATCATGGCGGTGTGCATCCGCGAACTTATAATGATCCTGCTGCCCCATGAATTCTGGCCAGCTTATCGCATCGCGCGTATCGAGATTCTGACCGTGCTGATGCAGAGTTCCATGTACCACTTCATTTTCGGAATCTTCTACATGAAGAAGACGAAGGACTGGGCCATCGTGCGAGGCTGGTGTGCGGCCATCAAGGTCGGCATGAGCGTGGTGTTCATCTCGCTCTGGGGTTTGTACGGCGCCGCCTACTCTGCCTGCGGCACCATGCTGATCATGCTGGTGTGGGGAACATGGCTGGGGATGAAGCATTTCTTCTTCCCGATCGAGAAGGCCAAGGTGGGATTGCTTCTCGGTGGGGCTGTCGCGATGTTCTTGATTCTCCAGGGCGCCGACATGAAAAGCATCGGTCTGTTCGATCCGATTCGGACATCCTGGATGCCGTGGCTCATCTCGAACCTGGATGGCACATTCTTCAGCACGTGGAAAGAGGGCAAGGTGATCGTGCTGCTCAATGAGCGCCTGGATCTGATCGTGGACATGACCATGCGGGGGTTGTTGGCGTCGGGTTATATCGTGCTATTGCCCCTCGTCCATGATCCGTCACGCTGGAAGGTTCAGAAGATGTTCGGCCGGCGGGGGCCTGCTCGGGCCTGATCCCGAGGAGGCGCTTCCGCGCGGCTGGCTATGCGGGGAGAGCATGCCCGGCCCGCCGATCAAGCGGTCGATCGCTCAGTCGGTCTGGGAGGGCACGGGGATCGGACGTCCGTCGTCATCCACGTTCACGTAGGTCACATCGGCCGAAGTGACCGCCACTGGTCCACGCTCGTCGCGCCCCTGGGCCTCGACTTCCACCCTCACCGTCATCGAGGTCCGACCGACTCGTGTGACGTCGGCGTAGAAGCTCACGAGATCGCCCACCTGAACCGGATGATGGAACTCGACCTTGTCCATGCTGACGGTGACCACTTTGGGGCACCCGAGCCGGATCGCACCCACCGCGCCAGCCTGGTCGATATGACTGAGGATCACGCCGCCGAAGATCGTGCCGTGGGCGTTGGTGTCGTGGGGCATCATGAGGACCCGGATGGCAGGATCGCGGGGAGTCGGTGTCATGTCGGCACTTCCTTCGTGGCCGGGGATGTTTTGTCGACCAACGGTTCTTGGAACAGAGTCTGGTCACCAGTCGAAAACGTCAATCGGCGATGATATACCGTTTTCCTGGATCGTGATTTCCAGGACCAAATGGAAAACTATGAATATGTTTTATCAAAACACTTGGAAATCTGACCCGATTAGTCGATATTGGATACCGATATCATTCGCTACCTGGGCCGGCCATGATTCCCATTGCATCCCGGCGAACCCCCAACGATCTTGTCCGCTCTTTGACTCCTACGTACTCCAGCGAGGCCCCCATGGAAATCCGCAACGTCGCCATCATCGCCCACGTCGATCATGGCAAGACCACGCTCGTCGATCATATCCTGCGTCAGTGCGATGTTTTCCGCGACGGGCAGGAGGTGCAGGAGCGCATCCTGGATTCCAACGACCTCGAGCGTGAACGCGGCATCACCATCACGGCCAAGAACTTTGCCGTCACCTACCACGGTGTGCGCATCAATCTGATCGACACCCCGGGTCACGCCGATTTCGGCGGCGAAGTGGAGCGCGTGCTGAAGATGGCCGACGGCGTTCTTCTGCTGGTCGACGCCTTCGAGGGTCCCATGCCCCAGACGCGGTTCGTGCTTCAGAAGGCCCTCCAGCTCAACCTCAAGCCCGTCGTGGTGATCAACAAGGTCGACCGGCTCGCGGCTCGACCCGACGAGGTGCTCGACGAGATCTTCCATCTCTTCTGCGAGCTCGAGGCCAACGACGATCAGCTAGATTTCCGTGGAGTCTACGCGGCGGGTCGGGAGGGATGGGCCGTCGGCGAGCTTGAAGACGAACGCGTCAACCTGTTCCCGCTGCTCGATATGATCGTCAAGCACGTGCCTGCGCCCGAGGTGAAGGTAGGCCCGCTGCAGATGCTCGTGGCCGCGATGGACCACAGCGACTATGTAGGGCGCATCGCCATCGGCCGCATTGTCAGAGGTGAGTTGAAGGTCAAGGACAGGGTCACGATCATCAAGCGCGACGGCACCAAGGTCACGTCGGTGGCCAAGCGACTGTATGTGTTCGACAACCTCGGGCGCTTGGAGGTCGATTACGTCGGCAGTGGAGACATCTGTGCCGTGGTCGGTCTGGAGAATGTCGACATCGGCGATACCATCGCTGATCCGGAGCATCCCGAACCGCTGCCCCTGATCACCGTCGATGAGCCCACCCTCTCCCTCAGCTTCATGGTGAACGACAGTCCGTTCTATGGAAGGGACGGCAAGTATGTCACGAGTCGCCAGGTCCGTGCCCGCCTGATCCAGGAGTCGGAAAAAGACGTGGCCCTGAGAGTAGAGGACACAGGCAGCGCCGATACGTTCAAGGTGAGCGGCCGCGGCATCCTGCACATGTCGATTCTCATGGAGAACATGCGCCGCGAGGGTTTCGAGTTCATGGTCGGCCAGCCGCAGGTGATCTATCGCGAGATCGACAACCGCAAGGCGGAGCCGGTCGAGGTGCTGAACGTCGACATTCCCAACGAGCTGGCCGGTACGGTGATCGAGTATGCCGCGCAGCGCAAGGGTGAGATGATGTCGATGGAGCAGGGGTTGGAGCGGGCGCGCATCGTCTTCCATATTCCCAGTCGCGGCCTGATCGGGTTCCGCTCGCGCATGCTGCGGGCTACCGCCGGCGAAATCGTCATGCACCACAGATTCTTCCAGTACGAGTACTTCAAGGGCAGCATTTCGCAGCGTCAGACCGGCAGCATCCTCAGCCGCGGCACCGGTATTGCGGTGGCCTTCGCCCTCGACGGTCTGCAGGACCGCGGCACGTTCTTCATCAAGCCGGGCGATGAGCTCTACCCAGGTCAGATCATCGGCGAGAACAACAAGGACGACGACCTGCTCGTGAACGCCCAGAAGGCCAAGCAGCTCTCGAACATGCGCGCCTCGGGCAGCGACCGGAAGATGAGGGTGGCACCCCCGGTGATCATGGGCATCGAGGAAGCCCTCGAGCACATCAAAGCCGACGAATGCGTGGAGATCACGCCGAACCACATCCGCATGCGCAAGCTGCAGCTCGACGAGAACGCACGGAAGCAGACGGTGAAGAGGGCTTCGTTGAGTGGGGAGTGACGTCGGGTAGCTTGCTGTGCTGATGAAGAACGAAAAGGACGGCCCGGAGGCCGTCCTTTCGTGTCGGATGAACGGGATTCTAGATCGGAATCGTGTTGCCCGCGCCGTCATTCAAGGTGCCGGATCCGTCCGGTCCGAACGTCACGGTGTACGTCACCGAGATGCCGTACTGGGTCAATGTCACCGTACCGGTGCCGCTGCCGTCCGGAGCATACTCGATGACGCCGCTCATGCTCGGACTGCCTTCGGCGTTCGGATCGCTGGCCGAGAACGTCAGGCGATAACCGCCGCCCTCGAGCATATCAACTTCGAACTCGCCCTCGGCGCCGTCGTTGCGTGTCCAACTGCCGTTCGTATCACCTTCATCGTTCGAGGTCAGGGTGAAGTCCTCTCGGACTTCCCGGTTGATCCTGTAACCCGTGATGGAGGTCTGTGTTTCGGTCTCGGTGGCCGAGAAGAAGGTCTCGTCGTCGTGGCCGTCGAGCCATTCGATGATCTCGAAGGCCTCGATCGAACCGTCGACGGCTGTGCCGTGCCGGTCGCGCGAGAGGGGATCGTGACCAACGGGATAGGTCGTGACCAGCGAGTAGGCGCCGGTCGATTCGTTGAACGACCCGCTCAGGTTGGTGCCGTCGGGGCGGTTCTCGGTCACGGTGGCGGCTCCCAGGCCGTCCCAGGTGATCGTGCGGGTGTAAGAAGTTCCGTTCTGGAAGACCGAAGTCTCGGTCATCGAGCCACTGCCGTCGCATTCGATGTCGACGTCGCGGCTCAGTTGGACGAGCCACCAGTTGGCCGGGTAGTGGATGTCCTGCTCGGCGGTGCCGCCACAGGGCTCGTCGCCAGGGCCGACGGGCGTGTCGGGCGTCATGCGGATGAAGCTGCGGGCTTGGCCGCCGTCGGCTGCATCGGCGTCGAAGATGGCGCTGCGGGTGATCTCGAAGAGCAGGTCGTCGCTTTCGTCGTCGAGGTGGCCGAGACGGGCGAGCAGGGTGTCTTCTGTGCTCTGGAGCCAGGTGTTGTTCGGGCTGGCGAGGAAGGTGCCGCTGATCAGGACGTCGGTATCGGGTTCGATGGCTTCGTCCTCGACCGGCGCGACCGACGCGGTGTGCTCGGCCCCGTTGCGCCAGTGCACAGTAGCGGTGAGTTCGAAGATGGTCTCGTCGCCCTCGACGTCGAAGTCGCCAGGATCGAGCTGGATCTCGGCTTCGTTCCAGGCCTGGAGGATGTGGAAGCTCGGATTGTCGACACGATGATAGGCGCGCACTCTCACACCGGAACCGATGGCGTCCACGCCGTTCACGGCCTCGATGACCCCGGTGGTCTGCTCGCCGTTGGCGCGGGTGAATCCGAGATGAACGCTGAAGTAGCTGTCGTCGTCGCTCGTGTCGAGGGTGCCGTTGGAGTCGAGCACGATCTCGTTGTGGCGTTCGGCGATTTGCAACAGTGCGGCGCCGGGATAGGTGCGTTGCGAGACCAGGCGCAGGATGTTCAACTCATCGGTTTCGATCAGGGCGTCGAGACCGGTGCTGTCGGCGGTGTCGAAGTATTGGACCGCAAGGGTGTCGCCGCTGGCCTTGTCCAAGGCGACTTCGAGGCTGATCCTGGAGAGTCGGGCCAAGGGGCTGTCATGGGCTGCGGTCGCGGCGATCCCGACATCACGGGTGTGCATGGCGCCCCGGAACGCTTTGGCTGTCATCAGCGCCTTGCTGGGGTAGCCATAGGAGACGCCGTCGTCCATCCAGCCCTCTCCGAGGGGCATGTCGTCGTCGATCCCGACGTCTTCGGCCAGGGTTTCAAGAGGATTGCGGAACATGCCCAGGTCGTTCAGGGTGGTGCCGATTTCGGCCGGACCCTGCACGCCTGACGCGAGTTCGGCAGCCTTCTGGGGGTCGGGTGTGGTGCCGGGTGCGGTCGTGTCTTCAATGCTGCAACCCGCCAAGCCGATGGCCAGAATCAGGGCGAAGGCCAGGCGCCAGTGGTGGAGTGTCGTCGTGCTCGGGCTCATGGTCGTCACCTCAATGTTGAATGCGTTGACTCTGGGGGCGCTCATCGACTTGCAAGGCTCGTGCCTGCACGATGAGCCCTGAGAGGACACTCACGGCCATGATGAGGAGGATGGCGTGTGCCGGGTGACCGCATAAGGTGTGAATTTGGACGACAGGTTCAGGTGATGGCGGCCTGCAGGATGACCAGGCGGTGCTCCATATCCCTCAGGGGCATGAAGTCGCCTCGGCGGCTCGCGATCGCCACGCCGGCACGGTAGACCACGGCGGCTTCAGCCGTCAGATCGAGGATTTCGAGAGCCCGTCCATGCTTGAGGTAGATGGCGCTGTTGTCGGGCTGGGCGCGTTGGGCCGCGGCCAGGCGGACGATGGCGAGGTCGGTGTGGCCGAGGGCCATCAGGGCGTCGCCAGCACCCATCAAGGCGAGAGGATCGCCGGGATCGATCTCGATGACTTCCTCAAACATAGCTAGCTTGTGATGGATTTCATCTTCTCTTGCCCGGTGCTCGGAAGATACCTGATCGGCCGAAGCCTCGGCCTGCTCCGCTGTCACTCCGAACCGCTTCATGGTGCCGACGGCTTTCTGGCGCTCGGCTTCATCCTTGTCGCCGAGCTTCATGAAATACAAAGAGAGGTTGGCGTTGACCATGGAGTCGTCGGGGGCGACCCGCTCGAGACGTCGAAAGATTTCGATGCCTTCCTGGTAGCGGTGGAGTCGACCGAGGATCACGCCGAGGGCCTCGAGGGCGTCGCGGTGGGACGGATTGTGGATGAGGGCATCTTCGAGCAACGCCACCGCTGCGTGGTCGTCCTCATCGCGGAAACGGGCCACAGCCCGATCATAGGATTGGACGGCCCGCTCAACAGGATCGCCGGCGCGGTGAATGGGCAACAGGGTGACCACGGCACGGCCGTGGCCGCCGTTCCACTTCAGATCGAATTCCTTGCCAGGCGTCGTGTGTCTCCGCCTGAGAAAAGCGAGAGCGAGGGGCGCGTCGTGGGCCGGAGAGAAGCCCGCTGCGGCCCAGGTGCCAATGTCTTCGCCGTCGATCGTCGTCAACGACTCGCCGGTGTCAGGCGCCTCGAAGGGGCCGGATCCTGGAAACACCAAGCCGCGCAGGGACTCGGGCGGAGAACCGTAGGCCTTCACCCTCGCCAGCACTTCCTGACCCAGGTAGCAGCCCTTGGTCCAGCTGACGGTCTCGTGCTCGAGGCCGGTTTGGGATAGGATTCTCTGTCCCGGAGCGAGGTCGCGTCCCATCTCGGGCCGGCCGGCTTCGATGGTAAGCCAGCGCCAGGCGAGACGGGCGTCGTCGTCGTTGAAGAACACGGAGCCGGTGCGTTGCAGCAGGTCAGCGCTCACCCGGGCGGATTCGTCGTCGTCGCCATTCGAAAACCAGAGCACCAGAACGCCGGGGTCGCCGGTCAGCGAACGGCGGATGGCCCAGGAACCTGTCGGCGCAAAGTCCGTTGTCAGATTGATGACGCCGCCTTCGCTCCAGGCCTCGGAAGCGTCGAAAGGGGCCAGAACACACGGCCCCTGCAGGATCACGCCCGAGCATTCGTCCGAGACGTCGTCGATTGTCAGATCTTCGGACACCATCGAGGCGAGCAGGATCTCGCGCAGGCCGACGGCTTCGCGCCGTGGCAGCACGATCAGGTACAGGGGGAATGCTTGCCCGCGATCGGGAAGATGGTGCAGGGAAAACCAGGCCTCGAGTCGGCCGCGACAATCGACTCGGGCGCTCAGTTGACCGTCGCCAGGTCCGAGCGATGCCACGTCGCTGGTTAGTTGGGACTGAAGGAAGGAGCCGGCGTCTGGCCCGGTGATCAGCAGGGCGCCCAGGCCAGGTGCCCCGTTCCAGTCGCAGACCAGGCCTCGTGTCCGGGCCTCGCAGGCGAGCTCGACAGCGCGTCGACTCACACCGAAAAGCTCTCGCCGCAGCCGCAGGTGTTGGTGGCGTTGGGATTTCGGAACTGGAAGCCTCGTCCTTCGAGACCGCCCCGGTAGTCGATCACCACGCCGCGCAGGTAGATCGTGCTTTTGCGGTCGAGAAAGACTTCGAAGCCGTCGCAGGCCACGATCACGTCGCCGTTGCGCTTCTGGTCCAACTCCGCCTTGTAGACGAATCCCGAACAGCCGCCGCCGGCAACGCCGAGGCGCAGGCCCCGGTCGGACGAATCTTCGGCGGCCAGAATACGCCGGACTTCGTCACAGGCACCTGGAGTCAGGGACACGACGTCGTTGCCGGATCCAGCAATGGGTGCGGGAGCAGCAACGGTTTTCGTCACAGGCATCGTCATTTTGCCCACGCCTCGGGAGTACTCACCCAGCGGCGCGTACTCCCTCACGGCGGCCATGGGCAAAACGACCTTTGCCTGTTTCGGAGCCACACCGAACTTCGCCGCGCGTTCGAGCCACTCGGAGTTGGTGCGCGTGTCGTCGCCTTCGGCGTGACGATCGACGTCGAGCAGCACGACGTGCGTCTCGGTCATGGTGTCGCAGCGGCCCACGTACACAGCATCGTCGGCGATCAACGCCAGGGTGATGCCGTGAAGCTCGCCCTTGTCCTGATGAAATGTGCCCATAGTGATCTCCCTAGCAGTGCTCGTCGAAGGCTTCGATCAGGCCGGCCGCCACACTGAGAGCATCCCGGCCCTCGATCATGTGCCGGGGCACGAAGTGGATCAGCTCGCCGTCTTTGAACATGGCCAGCGACGGACTGCTCGGCGGGATGTCGCCGAAGTAGGAGCGGGCCTTGGCCGTGGACTCGAGGTCCTGGCCGGCGAAGACGGTTGCGAGGCGGTCGGGACGCTTGTCGCCTTGCAGGGCTCTGCCCAGGCCGGGACGGGCGCTGCCGGCGGCGCAGCCGCACACCGAGTTGACCAGGATCAGAGCGGTGCCCTGGTGATCGGCGAAGAAGGAGTCGACGTCGTCAATGGTGCGCAGCTCGCGCACGCCCATATCGACCAATTCCGATCGCATGGGGGCGATCATCTCCTCGGGGTAGGGCATGGTGTCGAACCTTTTCGTTGCGGGGTTGCTCGTAAGCCAGTCTCATGGGACCGCTGATAGAACATGATTCTCGATCTCAAGATAATGACAGAGAGAAAAACGGCCGCCCTAGATTTTCACCAACGCCGCGGCTGGTTGATGATATTGATTGTTGTTTTCCGATCACTCGGCCGGGTCGGACTCCGTGGAGCCCACAACCCGGAAAACGGACCAAGCTGGACATCGGCCCCATCAGGGGTTTAAGTGTGCAGATTCAGGGCCGAAGTTCCTCTGAAGAGGCGTCCGGCTCATCGGACGCCGCCCCGACGACCCCAGGGAGTGATCCTCTTGACCCAGTACACGATGACCCACCTCAAGCAGCTCGAGCAGGAGTCCATCCATGTGCTTCGGGAGGTGGTGGCCGAGTTCAAGAATCCGGTCATGCTCTACTCGGTGGGCAAGGATTCCGCCGTGATGCTCCGCCTGGCCCAGAAGGCATTTCATCCTGGCAAGTTTCCGTTTCCGCTGATGCACGTGGACACGGGCTACAAGTTTCCCGAGATGTACACGTTCCGCGACGCGCTCGTCGAGGAGATCGGCGCCAGGCTAATCGTCGAGTCAAACCAGGAGTGGATCGCCAGGAAGGCCCACCCCTCGACCCTTGGCAACGACAAGTGCTGCCAGATGCTCAAGACCCGCGGTCTGCTCGACGCGTTGAAAAAGCACGAGTTCGACGCGGCCTTCGGCGGTGCCCGACGCGACGAGGAGAAGTCGCGGGCCAAGGAGCGGTTCTTCTCGGTGCGGGACGAGTTCGGGCAGTGGGATCCCAAGAACCAGCGTCCCGAGCTGTGGAGCCTGTACAACGCCGACATCAACGAAGGCGAGAGCGTGCGCGTGTTCCCCCTGAGCAACTGGACCGAACTGGATGTCTGGCAGTACATCAAGCTGGAGAGCATCCCGCTGGTGCCGTTGTATTTCGCCAAGTCGCGCCGCGTGGTCGAGCTGAACGGCATCATCGTGCCCTACGAGCATCTCGAGACGGTCGATCCGACCGGCAAGCTGGGCATCCGCGAAGAAGACATCCGTGAAGTCGAGTGCCGCTTTCGCAGTCTCGGCTGCATCCCCTGCACCGGCGCGATCGAATCTCGCGCCACCGACATCGACGGCATCATCCAGGAAGTTGTCGACGCCCGCCGCAGCGAACGGGAGAACCGCATCATCGACCTGACGAGCGACTCGTCCATGGAACAGAAGAAGCGCGAGGGGTATTTCTAGTGGACAGCACCAACTACGAGAACAAGAGTCTCCTGCGCTTCACTACCAGCGGGAGCGTGGACGACGGCAAGTCGACGCTGATCGGCCGGCTGCTCTACGAAACCAACTGCATCTTCGAGGATCAGTACGCCGCTGTGGTGAAGACCTCGGAGAAGCGCGGCGACGAGCGCGTCGATCTGGCGTTGCTGCTCGACGGGCTGGCGGCCGAGCGGGAGCAGGGCATCACCATCGACGTGGCCTACCGCTACTTCACCACCGCGAAGCGCAAGTTCATCATCGCCGATACGCCAGGCCACGAGCAGTACACGCGCAACATGGTGACCGGAGCCTCGACCAGTGAACTGGCGATCATCCTGATCGATGCGCGCCACGGCGTGCTGACCCAGTCGAAGCGTCACGGGTTCCTGATCTCGCTGCTTCAGATTCCGCACCTCGTTGTGGCCGTGAACAAGATGGACCTGGTCGACTGGGACCAGAAGGTCTACGACGATATCGTTCAGGATTACTCGGAGTTCTCCCACAAACTCGACATCCACGACATCACGTTCATCCCCATGAGTGCCCTCGACGGCGACAACGTGACCACGCGCAGCGCGAAGATGCCATGGTACCAGGGCCACACCCTGCTCCACGTACTCGAAAACGTGCACGTAGCCGCCGACCGCAACTTCATCGACTTCCGCTATCCGGTGCAGACGGTGCTGAGACCGAATCTGAACTTCCGCGGCTTCGCAGGCACAATCGTCTCTGGTACGGTCAAGAAGGGCGAGGAGATCGCCGCGCTGCCGTCGGGCAAGACCTCGCGCATCAAATCGATCGTCACCTACGACGGGGAACTGGACGAGGCGATCGCCGGCCAGGCGGTCACCCTGACCCTCGAAGACGAGATCGACATCAGCCGGGGCGATATGATCGTGCGCAAGAACAATCTGCCGCACGTAGCCAGCGAGTTCGACGCCATGCTCTGCTGGATGGATGAGCAGCGCATGGACCGGCGCACAGCCTATGTGCTCAAGCATACGACCCAGAAGGTCAAGACCCACATCCGCGACATCCAGTACAAGATCGACGTCAACAGCCTGCACCGCGAAGACAGCGACGGATTCGATCTCAACGAGATCGGCCGCGTATCGCTCAAGACG
>Ga0180007_10000552_pt1 | contig 60692 bp, 56 predicted proteins | sample MM_PC_MetaG_FD_121122 | JGI IMG/M metagenome (GOLD analysis project Ga0180007, IMG submission 121122) | Groundwater microbial communities from the Aspo Hard Rock Laboratory (HRL) deep subsurface site, Sweden - MM_PC_MetaG | ecosystem: Environmental > Aquatic > Deep subsurface > Groundwater...
CCATACTGATCACCTTTTCTTCTCTCTCATTGTTTTACAATGGGAGTAATTTATTGATTATTTATTTTTTAGGTGGTCAATTTTCAGGCGGATTTGTGGTCAGTTTTCAAACGGATTTAATATCTACAAAAACGTCCTTAAAATAAATTTAGGAGATATTGGTAATATTGAACATGCAAAACGCAGTAGGCATATTCCAGTTGTTTTTTCACCCTCCGAAGCAAAACAAATTTTGGAAAATATGAGCGGTGTAAATAAACTAATGGCATCACTTCTTTACGGAACCGGAATGAGGCTTATGGAATGCATTCGCTTGCGAATTAAAGATGTAGATTTTAGCAATAACCGTATATTGGTCCGTGATGGAAAAGGAGATAAAGATAGAGTTACAGTTTTACCAGATAAGCTAAAAGAAATTCTTAAAATTCAAATAAAACGCGTAAACCTACTTCACCAACAAGATTTACTTGAAGGTTTTGGTTCTGTTTATCTACCTAATGCATTATCGGCAAAATATCCATCAGCAGAAAAATCTATCGGCTGGCAATACCTTTTCCCATCCTCAAAACTCTCTAAAGATCCTCGTAGTGAAAAAATCCATCGTCATCATATTCACGAATCCGTTTTGCAAAAAGCAGTTAAAACTGCAATAAATAAAACAAACTTCGTGCAACCAGCAAGTTGCCACACTTTTCGCCATTCAACCCGTGAGATAAATAATTATAAAATAGCAATATGAAATACTTTTACGTTTATATACTACAGTCAGAAATGGACTCTAATTTTTATACGGGTTATACAAATAATTTAGAAAAACGACTTCTTGAGCATAAAAATGGTAAAGTTAACTCTACAAAAAACAGAAGACCTTTTAAGCTGGTTTACTGGGAAGGTTGTCTAAATCAACAAGATGCTACAGAAAGAGAAAAGTATTTAAAAACAGCTTGGGGAAAAAGATATATAAAGAATAGAATAAAAAGATATCTCACGGGTTAAATTTGCAACTCATCTTTTAGCAAACGGATACGACATTAGAACTGTTCAAGAATTGCTTGGTCATATTAGTGTTCATCCCGTGAGATATGGAGCAAAAGATATATTAAAAATAGAATTAAAAATTATCTCACGGGATAAAAACAACAATGATCTACACACACGTTTTAAACAAAGGTGGATTAGCAGTAAAAAGTCCTCTGGACTAAAAGGTTAGAAGAACACAATAAGGGCAAAGTTACTTCAACAAGAAACAGAATACCACTTAAGTTAGTCTATTGGGAAGGTTGCTTAAATCAGCAAGATGCTACAAAACGTGAGAAATATTTAAAAACAGCTTGGGGCAAAAGATATATAAAGAATAGAATAAAAAGATATCTCACGGGATAAAAACTACAATGATATACACTCATGTTTTAAACAAAGGAGGCTTAGCAGTAAAAAGTCCTCTGGACTAAAATGCCAAACTCCAAATTGCCTTTCCTCCTCATTTGCGTCTTTCTACCTAAGTAGTTTTCTTCTTGCCCTATCCGCTCTTATCAGTTTCATTAGGGTCACAATTCCTTTTTTTTAATTCCCTCGTGCCTTAATGTCTTTGTGGCTGTCTTTCTTCTATCCGTTCTTATCATTCCAATCAGTTCAATCAGCGTTCCAATTTCTCGCCCCGTGGAATGCTTCCTGTCCCGTGGAATGCTTCCTGTCCCGTGGAATGCATTTGGTTTTCTATTCCACTGGGATTTCTTTTGGTGTTCTGGAGTCACAGTTCCTTTTTTTAAATTCCCTCGTGCCTTAGTGCCTTTGTGGCTGTCATTCTTCCTTTTAAATTCTATACGTTCTTATCAGTCCAATCCGCTAGATCTTTTCATGTTCCATTCGTGTCTTTCGTGGCTATTACTTGTATTCTAAATACCTTATCAATACGTTTTGAATACGTTTTCAATACGTTTTGTAAACGGTATAATTTTGTTAATATTTTACTTTTATTCTATATATTTAAATGTGTATTTACCAACAAACTGAAAAATAAACATTATTATAAGATAAAAAATGGCACAAATTGGCAATAGTATTCTAGGCGAAGTTAAAGGCAAAATTGGGACTGTAGTTTTTCGAAGCATAAATGGTAAAACTTTTGTTTCTCAACGCCCAAGCAAATATAAAACTACAAATAATCCTAAATTGAAAAATGCTAGAACTGGTTTTTCAAATCTTTCAGCGTTTGCAGCATATATAAATTCAATTCCTATTCTTAAAAAAGTTTGGAATTTAAATATTGTTAAAGGTAAGAGGGCATATAATAAAATATACAGCCATAATAGTAAATTCATAAAACAAAATGATAATTACTCAATTTTAACAATTCTTCCTGCCATAAGTAATTTTGAAATTCAATTAGGTAATTTATCAAAAAGTGATAATAAAATAGAGTTTAATGTTTTTATTCAAAGTGAAAAGTATATAAATTCAGAAAACACTTCTAATCTAGTATTGGTAGCATTTAATAAAACTGAACGTAAATATTTACACCAAATATTTCCACTCAAAATTGAAGAATTAAAAGATAAAAGCTTAATTTTTGTTGAATTAAATGAAGATATAATAAGCTTTGAAAATATTGATAATATATTCTGTGGCTTAACAGTTGAAGATAAAAGTGGTAAAGTATTAACTTGGACTAATATTTTATATTTATAAACATAAGTCCGCTCTAAAAAGGTACAATTGAAAATAATAGAATATTTGAGTGAAATATTTGCTTTATAATTTCGAGTAGTTGCATTTATTTTTGATTATTTAACAAAAAAATGTAACATGTATTTTGATAATATTTTTGATTTTGAAATTTTTGGGTAGAATCATAAATTACACCAACGCTAAAGCTCAACAACCACAACATAACTTTTTAAGTACATTACCTTATCATTTTTAAAATACTGAAAATAATATTCAACTACATTAATAGTAGATGATTCAATAGAGTATGGACTTTTTATAATAATTGTAACTTATGTAAAGCTTGCCTCATAAACCATTTTTCTAAATACAGCAATAGCATCAAAATGAACAAGCGCAAAAAGAACACACCCCTTGATGCGGAAAAACGCCGCATCCTTCCCCTCTCAAGAGGGGATTATTTGGACTGCGATTTTAAAAGTCCCTACCGAAAGCTTTCGGCAGGGATTTAGGGGTGTGTGCCTTTGCCAGTTTGGCATTATACTAAATGTATACAAACCTCCAAGGTTTCCAAAACCTTGGAGGTTTTTTTCACTACAACTCAACAACCACAATATCACATTTCAAGCTCATTAACTTATTATTTTTCAACTGCTGTTGGCATTATTTGGGAATCATCTTGAAAGATATCTTCAATTTTCAATCCAAATAGCCGAGCAACTTTGAAAGCTAATGGTAAACTAGGATCAAATTTTCCTGTCTCAATAGCATTTATTGTTTGGCGTGAAACTTCCAGAGCAGTTGCCAAATCTGCTTGAGTCCAATCTCGTTCAGCACGTAGTACTTTTAGTCTATTTTTCATTTGTACCGCCTGTTGCCTATGAAAATTCCAATACTATATGTAAGCCCCATTATTATTATTAAATTAGAAATTTCTGCATGCTGGTGAACTATTTTTGCTTGAGCGAGCAGGCTATATGTAATTCCAGTAACAACTCCAACAACTAGTGATAATGCAGTAGCTTCTAATTGTATTTTTTGCTGCAATTCATCCAATCCCTTAAGATGGTCTTTATTAGCAATAATAAATCCAATACCAATTACTAGGTTAAATAAAATTGCAATTAGTGAAATGGTTTCATTGTCTTCCCAAATATATAAACGCCCGAATGTAGCTATTGCTAATGTTGTTACCCAGGCAAATGTCCAGCTGAAAAGTCGGATAGTATTTTTTTTAGAATTTTTATTCCAATTGCTTGAATAGCTTGTGTGTTTTTCCATGTGTCTTACTCCTTTGTCTTATTGTTAAGTTTACTTGACACAAATGTAATGATGTTTATACAAATAGTCAAGTATATTTTACAATAAGATTGGTAAGCATGACTATTTGTTCGTATTTTAAGCTCATTCTTTAGAAAAATTGTAATTATTTCCCATTTGGTCTTACTAGATGAACATATGTTGTTGTTGTCGAGGAGCATTGTGGCTTTCTTAAAAGTTCTTCTAATAGTCTTTGCGAGGAGTTTTACCCCGAAGCAATCTTTGAAAGATTGCTTCACCCAACAAAAGCGTTGGGTTCGCAATGACGTTTTCTGCTTATGAGTAAGTAAAGTTAATGTTATTATCATTACTCCAATCAGAAATTTATCACGCCATTAACTTCCAAAACAATTGAATATATTATGAACATTTTGTGAGATTGAGATACAATTTGTAAATTGAATGTATCAACAATTAAACTTAATGCAACCGTGATAGCTGATTAAATAGGTTCATTATTATTGATTTTGGAACTAAACTGAAGAATGAATAAAATAATTATAAGAGAGAATTTGGAAAATTATTTTGATAAACAATTTGAGTTAAGATATTTTGAAATGAACAAAGTGGGTGTTGCATCGCCAACTACTATTTTAACTCTACTGGAAGAAACTGCTGCTGATCATTGTTATTCAATAAATGAAAGTCTTTACGACCTTGAGAGGCAAAATATTGGATGGGTATTAGTTTCTGGTGTTTTACTAATGGAGCGATATCCTTGTTATAAAGAAAAAATTATCATAAGAACTTGGTTATCAAAGTACTCTTTAATAAAGGGGATTAGAGAAAATATTATTTATGATGAAGCAGGTAATATTATTGGAAGAGGTAAAGGTCTTTGGGTTTTTTATGATATTGAAAAGCGAAGACCAATTCAAATATTTGATACCATTAAAGAGAAATGGTCTTCTTGTTTTGAAGAAAGCATAAATCATAATATTACAAAAAAGATAGAAGCACTTGACTCTGCAAATTACTTGAAAGAATTTAATGTAAATCGTTATGATACTGATATGAATAAGCACGTAAATAATATTAGGTATTTACAATGGGTAATGGAATCAACTCCAGAAGAGATTATTGATAATTATTATTTGCATTTAATTGATGGACGCTTCATTTCAGAAGCTCAACTTGGTGATACTGTTTTATCTTTGACTGATAGAAATTTTAACAGTAATTCATTTGCTCATACAATAAAAGTGCAGGGAAGCAGCAAAGTATGTGCTACAGCAAATACAATATGGAAGAAAATTTGAAATCAATTAAATTGAAAAAACAACTTCACCATTAAAAATTGTTTTATTGATTTTTATATCCTTGATTTTACTAGGTTGAGTCTCAAATAGGTTATCGGATAAAACTACAAAATCGGCAAGTTTGCCAACCTCAATACTTCCAATTAAATTTTCTTGAAACGCCGCATAAGCAGCATTAATTGTGTAGCATTTAATTGCTTCGCTAACAGATATTTTTTCTTCTGGAATTAAACCATTTGGATTTCTTCCATCCGATGTTTCTCTTGTAACAGCAACGTGAATTCCTTTAATAGGATTTATTGTGGAAACAGACCAATCGCTTCCAAAACATAATTTAACTCCAGCATTTAGCATAGATTTAAATGAATAAGTTTGCTTTAGTCTATCTTTGCCAATTAATTTCTCTGCCCAGCAGCCGTCATCAAATAAGTGATATGGTTGAGCAGAAATTATAATTCCTAAATCTGCGCATCTTTTTATATCTGTTGGACGAATTGTTTGTGCATGTTCAATTCTAAATCGTCTGTCCCAGCTAGGGTTTTCAGAAATCATCGCTTCCGCAATATCTATTAATTCTGAAACGGCTCTATCACCAATTGCATGAATGGAGCATTGTAGCTTATTCTTATCGCTTGCAAGTATCATTTCTTTCAACTTACCATTTGTAAGTTCCTCCATTGGTAAACCAAAATTATTTGGGTTGGAGTTATAGGGCTCAAACATATATGCACTTTCAGAACCGAGTGAACCATCCGCAAATGCTTTCATTGAGCCAATTTTCAATAAATCACTTCCAAAATTATGTTCAATTTCAATATCAGAAAAACTACTACTTTTTGTAAGTAATAATCGTGAATAAACTCGGCTTGTCAAACGGTTTTCTCGTTCCGCTTTTTGAAGTGCTCTAAAATGGTGATTATATGAAATGTCATGAATAGAAGTAACTCCATTTTCTCTAGCCAATTTCATTGCAGCGTCAATGGCGTTTACATATACCTCATCAGTTGATTGAGGAATTATTTTATAAATTAAATCCATTGCTTTATCAATTAAAATTCCAGTTGGTTCACCATTTGCATCTTTAATAATTTCACCACCTGCTGGGTTTGGAGTTGCAGATGTAATTCCAGCCAATTGAAGCGCAAACGAATTAGCCAATCCCATGTGATAATCCATTCTTTGTAAAAATACTGGAGTTGATTTCGTATCTTCATCAATCCACTCTTTGCGTGGTAACTCAGAATCAGCCCAATTATGATGATTCCAATTACCTCCAGTTATCCATTTCCCAATTTTATCTTTAGCAAAAATTTTAATTTTTTCAGAAAATAATTGTGGGGAATCGACATTTGTTAAATCAATACTTATTAAAAATTCACCACCCATTACAATATGAGCATGTGAATCGATAAAACCAGGAAGAACAAATTTGCTTTCAAGATCAATCACTTCTGTAAAAGTATCAATATGCAAGCTCGCTTCTTCATTGCTGCCAACAAACACTATTTTATTATCGACTGTAATTATTGCTTCTGCCCATTCTGCTTTAGGGTTTACAGTATATATTTTTCCATTTATAAATGCTTTTTTATATTTCATTATTTTTAATTGTCCTAATATGAGTTCTGTTTATTTCATTAATATCATTTTCATAGTTTGAGAAAAATTATCTGTTTCCAATCTATATAAATAAATTCCGCTACTCAAATTTGAAGCATCAAAAATTACAGAATGCTCTCCAGCGTTAAGCTCTCTATTTACCAGTTCAGCAACAGTTTCCCCAAGTGAATTAAAAACTTTTAAATTAACGTGCTCAACTTTAGGTATTGTGAAACTTATTGATGTTGCAGGATTAAAAGGATTTGGATTATTCTGAGCCAAGAAATATTTATTTAGGTTGGAAACTGAAATCTCAGAAATATTTGAATACTCAAAATTTCCATCTGTATCTATTTGCTTTAATCTGTAGCTTCGACTCCGCTCAGCTACCATATTGTGATTATCAATGAAAGAGTATTCTTTTGGCGAGTTACTATTTCCATGACCTTCAACAAATCCAATTTTTCCCCAATCGGTGGCAGAGCTTGTCGAAGCCTCAATCTCAAATCCATAATTATTAACTTCTGTTTCTGTTCTCCAATTTAGAACAACATGGTTATTAATTAACTTTGTGGTAAACGAAGAAAGTTCAACTGGAAGCGGGGCAGTATTTTGTACCCAAACAGAATAACTTCTTGCTGGAATTTGGAGAATCACTTTACTATTTGCGACGGTAGTAGTTGCAAGAGTTGCATTTCCAATTTGATCTCCAAAAGTATCACCATTTGAAACGTTAGTCATGTTTATTCCAATCTCAACATCCAATGGCTCTCCTGCATAATTTATTGCAACAATAACATCTTTACCTTTTGGAGTGTTCATTAGCTGATACACTAATGTTGTAGTAGTAAATCCAGTAGTAAAAGTTGGAGCATATGGTGTTCCAGAGCGAGATAAATAATCCCTACTTGATGACCCATAAATAAAGTTTTTATGAACTTCCATTAATTTATTAATCTCATTTTTAAGATTACCATTTGAAAATCCAACCACGTGATAATAATCTGGATAGAAAACAGTAGGAACTCCAATTTGGTTATTTGTAAGTAAATAAGCATAACCAAGAATTGGGTCATTCTGGATGGGCTGATCACCATCTCTAAAATCATGATTATTAAGGAAAGTAACTACATTAAATCCACTGCCACCCGCGCCATCAACAATACCAGCATTAAAAACAGCGCGTACATCATTTCCAAAGGAATCTGAAGCATCCTTAAGTGCTTGACGTAATGAAAAATCAAATATTCTTGGAGTAATTGCTGCAATAGTTGCAGCATCCATGAATGAGTAAACATCATCAACCCAACTCTTTAGTAGAGAAGGATTTGAATCATAAAACTCACCAACCACAATACCGGGATCAATACTTTCTGTATGTAAATAATCAAGCAAGTTCCCAACAAATTCTGGAGGGAAATGTTTTACGGCATCCATTCTGTAACCTCTAATTCCAACATCAGTCCAAAGCCACTTACTCCAATTCAACAGAGCCGTTTGAGTTGAAGCAGAGGTTTGGTCATAATCGTAAAAGAACCACATCCAATCCCAATCACCGCTCAGGTTAGTGGCACTTCCATTTGGTTTGAAGTTCATATAATTCATACTTCCATTGCCGCTTGGCATATTTGTAAAATCTGTATAAGTCTGATATTGAATATCAGCTTGGATATCAGAAGAAGTGCCTGTGTACCAAAGTCCATAAATATAGTGATCAGAATAATTTCCATTACTATTTGAAAGAACGATATAAATATTATCGCCTGCAGAATTAAAATCATCTGTTGTTAAAGTAAGCGCAAATTCATCAATTCCACATGCATCTGCATCAATGTTAGCAATAAAGTTTCTGCCAAGAGTTACAACATTATTTGCTTGTCCACAATTTCCTCCACCATTGGGTTCTACCTCTGCAGTGTCTGCTAATGCTTGCCAACCAACAGTATTTGTCCAAGCATAGAATTTATACTCTTTTCCATAAAAATTTGAATGTTGTGAAGCGGAGCGGATTTTAAAATAATAGGTTCCGGCTCCTTTGCCAGTTGCACCACCAATTGGTAAAACACAACGAAATCTATCAGAAGGATAAGCGTTATCGCCACTATTTACTTTTGTTGAGGTGAAATTCTCAATCCATCCTTCAACTGCAGTATTTGTTTCTGCGGCACCACCATCTCTGTGATTAAATACTACATCAGCAACTGCATTAATTCCATTATTATTAAAAATTGTAATTAAATTATCAACATCAGTTCGTGCGCCAAAACCAGTTGCACCGCCACCAAACTCACCTAAATCGTACAAATCTTTTGGGTCATATCCATTACTGCTATTACCTGAACTTGCACGAGAAAAGGGAGGAAGCCAAATATGCGTAAAACCAGCATTAGCTAATTCAACGGCTTTATTATTTAATGTGTCTGCCCAATTATAGCCAGAAGTTGTTTTGGGATAATCCCAATACCAACCTTGCATTAAAAAATCTTGGGCAACTATAGTAGTACTTAACAAAAGGATAAAAACGAATGTTCGGTTTTTCATATGAATAATCTGCTATTATTTTGTAATAAAAAAAAGCGATGCAATTTTGTATTACACCGCTTTCAAAGTTAAGAAATTTTGATAAAATTTTTATCTATTTCATCAGAATCATTTTCATAGTTTGAGAAAACTCTGCGGATTCTAATCGGTAAAAATAAATTCCACTAGTTAAATTTGCCGCGTTAAAATTTAGGGAATGATTACCTGCATTAAACTCTCTGTTTGCAACTTCTGCCACAGCTTGTCCTAATGCATTATAAATTGTAATGTTAACTTTACTTGCTTGCGGAATTGTAAAGCTAATTTCTGTTGTTGGGTTAAAAGGATTTGGGTGATTTTGTGAAAGCTTATAGCTCAAATTCATTTCAACTTCTACAACATCGCTATATTCAAATCCACCATCTGTATCAACTTGTTTAAGTCTGTAATACTTTGCATTATCTGTAGCAGCAAAATTATAATCTTTGGGTGAATTGCTATTTCCGTGTCCAGCCACAAATCCAATTTTTGTCCAATCGGTGGCTGAGCTTGTTGAAGCCTCAATTTCAAATCCGTAATTATTTACTTCTGTTGCGGTTGTCCAGTTAAGTATTGTGTTATTACTAATTTTATTTACTGTGAAAGAAGTTAGTTCTACAGGGACAGGATATTCAATAGAACTTTGTACCGTTCCTTGTTTTCTATCAGTTGTAAGACTATTATCAAAGTCATTATCATATGCAAATACTTTGTAAGTAATAGTTGTTCCACTTGAATAAGGTAATGCATTATCAGTTTCATAAGTATCCCCTGATAGCAAGGAAAGTTGTACTTCTCCATCATAATTTGTGCTGATTTCTCCATCGTCATCATAAATCATATATATTCCTTGTCCACTAGAACCAGTTCCATCGTCATAAATTGAACTTGCATCAGTTATATCAATTCTTAATTTTTTAGTACCCTCTACAAATATTGCATTATTGAAAGCAGGAGCAATATCATCGTCATCACTTGCTGTATAAGAAAAATAGCTATCACCTTCGGTCCAACTAGTGCTATATCCTGTAGAAGTAATTCTACCCCATGCTGATGCAAGATCAGAATCGCTAATATAAATAACATAACGAACCTCAGATGTTGCATAATTAGAAGACTGTGGGATAGTTCCTAACCATGTTCTATTTGGGTCGTTGAAATTATTGAAAGCACAAGGTTGGGTAATCCCGTTTGTTTTATCGGGTATAGTTGAACCGTCAGATGTATAAACTAAATAAACATTTTTTGAAGAAGTATCATATATGAAATTTACAAAAATATCTGTGTTATCTGTATCTGTAATAGTATTATCCGCCACACTTTTATCAGATGTAGCTTGTCTTTCATATGGTTCAATTGAATACCCAGCTGGTTTATAGGACAAAAGATTATTTGGAGCATGACCATTTCCACTTTGTGCGTAACTAATGCTTGTTATTAGGATAATATAAAAATAGACTATAACTAGATTCTTCACAAAAACCTCCTTAAAAATAAAAAACTATATTTGTAATTAATAAAATTGTTATTGATTTTAAGTGTGCAGAAATTAAAAAAAAATACATCGAATCACAAAGAAAAACTAATTAAATAATAAAAAATTTAGGTTAAATAATGAAAACTTTAATATTTCTTTTTTTTCTAGCTGGGTTGTTTTTTGCGTCAAATAAAGATTTTGATAAACTACAGAGCTTAATTAACATAGGTGAATTTTCCAAAGCAACAGAATTGGTGGATAATTTAATGATGGATGACAATATTTCTGTGGAAGATCGTTTGAAACTATCCTTCCAAAAAGAAAAAATGGATAGAATTAGAAAGGATTTTTGCAAAACGGAAACAGATATTTTGAATTATGTTAAGAAATATTATCCAAATATAACTTCTAACGATTTGAAAAAATGGGAGGATGATGGATCACTTGAATTTAAAGTTATTGATGGAAATAAATTCTATTTTAATCGTGCCGCTAGTAATTTATTTAGAATTAACAAAGAAGCAAAACTCCAAAAGGAAAAAATTGATGGAGTTGTAAAAGATAATTTGGATGAATTTTTAGAAAGTTATATTCCAGAAATTTTAAGTAAAAAGGATGCAAATTCACCTTTCTTTGAGAAAAAAAGAATTAGATTAAATTATAAACTAATTGTAAATGCAGATGCAGTTCCAGAGGGAGAAGTAATAAGATGCTGGTTACCATTCCCGAGAGAAAAAGGGGAGCGACAAAGCGATGTTAAATTAGTTTCGATTAATAATGAAAATTATGTTGTATCGCCTGACGAATATTCACACAAAACTATTTACTCCGAGCAAGTTGCAGAAAAAGGGAAGCCAACGGAATTTAAATTGTCTGTTGAATTTACTGGCGCAAATGAGTTTCACAAATTAACTCCAGATTTAGCAACAGAATACAAAACAGATTCGGATGACTATAAAAAATATACATCTGAAAGACTTCCACACATTCAATTTACGGAAAGAGTAAAAGAGCTTTCCAAAAAGATTGTTGGGGATGAGACAAATCCAATTGTTAAAGCAAAGAAAATTTACAAATGGATTAATGATAACATCCCTTGGGCTGGTGCGCGTGAGTATTCGACAATTGATAATATTTCGGATTACTGTTTAGCTACTGGTCATGGTGATTGTGGAATTAAATCACTCACATTTATTACACTTGCTCGCTATAATGGAATTCCAGCAAGATGGGAAAGCGGCTTAATGCTTCATCCAGATAATTTGAACTTACACGATTGGGCAGAAGCTTATTTTGAAGGAATTGGATGGGTTCCAGTTGATCAATCATTTGGACTTACTATTTCAGAAGATGAAGATACAAAATGGTTTTTCCTTGGTGGAAATGATCCGTTCCACATGATTATAAATAACGATATTGCACAACCACTTTATCCAGCAAAAATTTATCCACGAAGTGAAACTGTTGATTTCCAACGTGGCGAAGTAGAATGGCGTGGTGGAAATCTTTATTTTGATAATTGGGATTACTTTATTGATGTGGAATATTTGGACACGTTGTAATGGAGATTTCAAAAATTATTCATATTGCTATTATTATAATATTAACAAGTTTTGCTATTATTACCAAACAGTTAGGTAAAAGAAAGTTTTATTACGTGCTAAAACCATTAACTTTACTTTTAATAATTGCTTTGCCGCTATTGGAATTCCGAGAGGAATATAGCACTTATGCTTACTTAATTATTATTGGACTAGTGTTTTCATTGCTCGGCGATTTATATCTTCTTTTTCCAGAAAAATATTTTACAAACGGATTATATTCATTTTTGGCTGCTCATTTATTGTACATTCTCGCTTTTAATCAAGTCATAAATACTTATTGTTACGTACTTTTAGTGCCGATTATAGTCTATATTTTTATTGTCGCAAAGTACTTAAAGCCAAAACTTGGTGGAATGAAATATCCCGTGTTTGGTTATATTTTGGTTATTTCAATTATGCTGTTTTCTGCTTTGAATATGGATTATCAATTTGGGCAAATCTCTTTTGTTGGAATTGGAGCTGTTCTTTTTGCAATTTCTGATACTACTTTGGCTTTTAACAAGTTTTACAAAAAATTTAGCTTTGCCGAGCCAATTATTTTATCAACTTATTTTATTGCTCAGTTGTTTTTTGCAATGTCAATATAAATTATTGACATTCTTTTTTAAATTATCTAGTTTAATTCACAACAAAATTATAAAGAGGTAATTATGAAAAAATTTGCTAATCAATCAATCAATCAATCAATCAATCAATCAATCAATCAAGCTTTCCTTATATATTCTCTGAAGATTTATAAAAATTGGAGTCGCGTTATGAGGAAACATTTTTTATTTCTATTATTATTTAGCACAATTTTAACAAGCCAAATTAAAGCTGGAGTTGATTCTCTATATGTTGAAATTAAAAATGACACTGTTTTTGTTTGGAACGTAAATGTTTGGGAACAGTGCGATTTTAAGCTTAATTATATAACCTACATGGGAAAAAGCAGTATCACTATTTATCAAATAGATACTGTTTCAGAAGCAACAACTTGTTTTTCCTACCATGATTTTTGCATGCCAATTTCCAATCTATATAGTGGTGAATATACTTTAGAGTTGTATAGGATAAGTCGAGGTGAATCAACTGAAAGATTTATTGGTTCAATTCAATTTGAATATACTAATACTGCTTATGTGGCAGAAAATTTTTTGTTAGATGTGAACCGATTTAAATTAGCACTAGATAATAAAGGAGTTATTGCGGATGTAAATTCAAATTTAAGAGGAGATTTTGACGAAAGTACAGTCCTTTTCTCTGGTGGATTTGGTTTATCGGGTTATGCAAATGGTGAACTTTGGACTAATGCTGTAATGTCAGCTTCAAGAATTGAAGATTATCAACCTGGCAAAGTTGGCTCTGAGCCTCAAGACCCATTTAATTTAAATTATATACTAAGAAGTAGTGACACAGATTTTGGCAACTCTTGGCAAAGTTGGAAAAAAGCTGTTGAACTCGGTGCTAAATTTATTGACGGTGATAATAACGGAATATATAATCCAATTGACCTAAATGAAAATGGAATTTGGAATGAAGGCGAAGATAGACCTGATTTAATTGGCGATATGACCGCTTGGTCAGTATTTAATGATGGAGTTGAAGCTGAATTTAGGCGGTTTGATGTTTCACCAAAAAACATTGAAGTGAGACAAACAGTATTTGGATATTCTCCTAATACACATAAAGAATTGGATGGAGTTTATTTTATAAGATATATTATTGAAAATAAAAGTTCTGAGCAACACGATTCAGTCTATTTTTCCCACTTTGCTGACCCGGATATTGGTGATCCTTATAACGATTTAGTCGGTTGTGACACAACACTGAAAGTAGGTTTTAGCTATAATAATGGTTTAGATGATGTATCTGGAAATTCCCCTGCACTTATTACTGCAATTCTTCAACGCCCACTCGTGTATATTGTTGGCGAAACATTTACTGATAATAATAATAATGGAATTTTTGATATTGGCATTGATACTCCGCTTGATACCGCAAATATTAATAATGGTAAATATTTTCCAGAACAAAAAATTGTTGGTGCAAAAAATCAAGAGATAACTTCATTTATGCAATATATGCACAGTCATCCAACTATGGGAGATCCTAACGACAAAGTTGAAATGAGAAATTATCAACTAGGTTTAACAAAAATTGGTGGTATAATAAATCCATGTGAATGGGAATATGGAGAGGTTTTTGGATTTGATTGTAATGGCGTTGACCCAAATTTTATGTATTCAGGTGATCCGAATAAAAATATAGGTTGGCTTAATACTTCAAAAAATGACCAAAGAATGATGCAAAATACTGGACCATTTACATTAAAACCAAATGAGCCAGTCGAAATAATTGTGGCATATGTTGTTGGAAGAGGAAACACTTCGCTAGAATCAGTTGATGTAACAAAGAAAATTGCAAAAGATGCAATAGGTTTTTATAGCACAAATTTCAATTACGTTCCAGTTGGAGTTAAGGATAAACCACAATCACAATTGCCAACTGAATATAGTTTATCACAAAACTATCCAAATCCATTTAATCCAAGTACAACAATTAGATATGAGATTGGAGAAACAAGACAAGAGACTCAAAACGTTAAATTAATTGTTTATAATATGTTAGGACAAGAAATTGCTATTCTTGTAAATAAAGTACAAAAAGCTGGTAATTATGAGGTTAATTTTGATGCAAGCAATTTTAGTTCTGGAATTTATTACTATCAACTTATTTCTGGAAATTTTGCAACTGTAAAAAAAATGATTCTATTAAAATAAAATTCGGAGGCGATGTTAAGCATCGCCTCAAAATTTAATCCAAAATTGACTTAAGGAATCAAAACTGCTGCAGAAACAACAGTTGTCCATAATCCATCTTTATGACCAATAGCAGATTGAGTGATATTTGAAGTTCTAACTACTTTTCCAGAAAGTTTGAAAATCTGTTCTTTTTCGTTCCAGGCTTCATCAGCATTAAAGTTTTCAATTCCCATTGTAGAAGCGAGCATTCCAGCTGCAAGATCTTCTGCATAATCACCAGCTTTATCAGCGGGTTCACCAAAAGGATGATGTTCAGAAAGATAGCCATACATATTGTTATCAGCTGGGATTGCAGTGCCAATAGAAGATGCAATTTTTCTTCCAGGTTCGTTTGTTGAATTACGAGCCATTACAGCGTGAACAATTTGTCCAGGTGAAAGCTCTTTAATTCCTTCTTCAATTGATACTTTTTTGCACCCAATTGGAAAAATACTACTTACACTAACCAAGTTGTATTTCTCGATGTTTGCATGTCTTAATGCAAGCTCAAAAGATGCTAAATACTCTTTGTGTCTTCCAACACCTTTAGTAAAAAAGATTTTTTTTGGTAGATACATTTCTTCTCCTAATTTCACGTCATTTGACAGAGTCAAATTGACATTAAAAACACTTTTAGCCTTTTAGAAATACATCAAAAAGTGCTAAAATGACAATAAATTACTTGTTTGACAACAGTTTTAAAAATTTTCTTTTTCCAACTTTTAAAATCTTCTCATTATCAAAGATAACCTCGTGGGAAAAATCTGTAATTTTATCTCCATCAATTGAAACACCGCCTTGCTGAATTAGTCTGCGAGCCTCGCCTTTGGAAGGTGCAAAATTTATATGTGCAATTAAATCAATAATTGTCATTTTATCAACATCAAATTTCATTTCATGAATATCTTCTGGAATTCCTTTATTTATAAAAATATTATCAAATTCTTCTTCTGCTAAAATTGCTGCTTCTTTGGAATGATACATTTCAACTAATTTGCGTGCAAGTTGTCTTTTTAAGTCACGTGGGTTATTGTTTTTGTCTTCCAAAAGCAATTTAATTTGGGATAACTCATCAGTGGAAATATCAGTTGCAACTTCATAATAGTTATAAATAATATGATCAGGAATAGAAAGAGTTCTTCCATAAATATCTTTTGGTGAATCACTAATCCCAATATAATTATCATAAGATTTACTCATTTTTTCAACGCCATCGGTTCCAACAAGTATTGGCATTGTTAAAATTACTTGTGGAGTCATTTCATTTTCTCTTTGAATATCGCGACCAACAAGCAAATTGAATTTTTGGTCAGTTCCACCAAGCTCAACATCGCTTTCAATCGCCACAGAATCCATTGCTTGTGCAAGTGGATAAAGAATTTCGTGCATGCTAATTGGAATTCCACCTTTAAATCTATTTGTGAAATCATCTCGTTCCAACATTCTTGCAACTGTGTATTTTGAAGCTAATTTAATTACATCGGCAAAATTCATTTTACCAAGCCACTCGGAGTTATAAACAATTTTAGTCTTTTCTTTATCTAAAATTTTATAAGCTTGCTCAAAATATGATTTAGCATTTTCGGCAATATCGGCTTCTGTAAGCGGTGGGCGAGTGGAATTCCTTCCAGATGGATCACCAATTAATGCTGTAAAATCACCAATAATTAAAATTGCCTGATGACCGAGTTTTTGAAATTGCGCTAATTTTCTAAGTACTACTGAGTGTCCGAGATGTAAATCAGGGCGAGTTGGGTCGCATCCTAATTTGATATTTAGTGGTTTTCCAGTTTCAAATGATTTTTCTAATTTTTTAACTAATTCTTCTTCAGGAATTATTTCTGAAGTGCCCCTTTTTATAACTTCCATTTGTTCTTTTACAGACGGAAATAAAATTTTATTACTCAATATTTTGCCTTATATATACCTATTTTCTTTAAAAATTTAAATTCATTTAGTTTACAATTTAACGCTTCTATCTAAATCTCTTTTTGCATCTTTAAGCTTAATTGTCTCACGCTTATCATAAGCTTTTTTACCACGAGCTAATCCAATTTCAACTTTAACTTTACCGTTTGAAAAATAAATTCGTAAAGGAATTAAAGAATATCCTTTTTGCTTAATTTTATTATCAAGTTTTCTAATTTCAGAACGCTTCAATAATAATTTTCTAATTCTTAGAGGCTCGTGATTATTTATATTTCCATGATCATAAACGCCAATATGTGCATTTATCATCCAAACTTCATCATTTTTTATTGACGCATAAGCATCAACTAAATTCGCTTTTCCATTTCGCAAAGCTTTTACTTCTGTTCCCAAAAGTACAACTCCAACTTCAATGGTTTGCTCAATAAAGTAATCGTGAAAAGCTTTACGATTACTTGTTATATTTTTCTCTTCATTTTTTTGCATATTTTTTTAATATTCGACCCCAAAGTTATGAATAATTAAAAGAATATAAAATAATGAAACGTGTTGTAAAGAAGATTATTTCATTATTTAAATAAAAAATTGAAAATATGCATATTTTCACAAATTATTTTACAACTTAGATATTATAATAGTGCATTTCCTAAAAAAATAATTTATAAACATATGAATGTGGTTAAATGAATCAGTATCTTTTTTAGTTAAATTTAAAAAATTCTTCTAAGGAGAGAGTATGCTCAATATTCAAAAGAAATTTTCAAACTTATTTTATGTTATACTCGCATTGCCAGCTACAGCAATGGGCTTTGCATTATCGGTTCAAATTTCTGCTTTAAGCTGGATATTAGTAACGCAATTTGGTTTGGATCTTCACGAAATGGGTTTTGTTTGGGCTGCTGGTCCTATTGCTGGATTAATTGCACAACCAATTGTTGGATTTATCAGCGATAAAGTTTGGTTCTTCGGAGGCAGAAGACGACCTTTTATTTTAATTGGTGGAACTCTAGCTGCATTAATGTTATTAGCACTTCCAAATATTGCAATAATTAACGATACTCTTTCTTTTAATAATTTAATAGTTATTGCTATGATTGTGGCATTAACTTTGGATTTATCCATAAATGTAAGTTTCAATCCTACTCGCTCAATTATTGCTGATGTTACTCCAAACGGAAATCCTAGAACAAAAGGTTATACTTGGATGCAAACAATTTCTGGCAGTTTTGGAGTACTTGCATACGCAATTGGAGCTGTTTGGGGAAATTATTTTTTAATTTATTTTGGCGTTGGTCTCGTTTTTCTTTTCACAGTAGTTCCTTCATTTTTTATTGAAGAACCACGCTCTCTTTCAAAAACGGACGATGAAATAATTGGTGAAGATGAATCTGGCTCAAAAACAGATTTAGTAGCTTTCTTGAAAGTTTGTTTCGCAAATGCTTTTTCGTGGTTTGGAGTTCAGACAATGTTTGTATTTATAATTGCATTTATTACTCAAAAAATAAACCCAACGCCTGATGGAGCAACTCAAGAAATGATAAATGCCATTGATTTAAAAACTGGACAAATAATTTCAATTTCATTCTTAATTTTAAATGCTGTTGGTGCTTTATTGCCAGCTTTTGTACTTGAGCCAATTGCTGAAAAAATTGGAAGAGTTAAAACTCAAATATTAAGCGTTGCCATAATGTCTTGTGGATATTTTGCAATTGCATTTTTTGGATTTTCCGAATACACATTATATATATTAATGGGCGTTGCTGGTTTTGGTTGGGCTGCAATAGTTTCACTTCCATTTGCTATTATGTCCGAAGTGGTTGATAAAAGCAGAATGGGATTTTTTATGGGAATGTTTAATTTATCTATAGTAATTCCACAATTGTTAGTTAGTTTAATAGTTGGTGTAATTGTGCAAGGTTCTTCCGATAAAAATGTAGTCTTTTTAATTAGTGGTGTTTCGTTAGCTATTTCAGCATTTGTTTGGCTATTGGTAAAAGAGAAAAGAATTAATGATTAAAAAAGTAGTAATAATATTGTCACTTATTTTCTCAGCTAGCTTTGCGCAAAGCAATGTTGATATTTTTATAATAGATTCTTATGTAACTCCAGAATTGCCACACAAAATAAAAATTACATTTTTCACAAGTGATAGTGTAAAATCAAAAATTAAATTTGATGGAAATAGTGAAATACTAATTTCACAGAATTTTATTGATGAACATAATTTTGAAATGCTGTATGAAACTCTAAAGCACGATTCTACATCAATTCCTTTTCAAATAATTGCTGAGGATAAAAAAGGCAATATTTCAAAAAGCGATAAATTTGATTTAGCACTTCCTGGCGAATATAATATTGAAATTACAAATAATTCTAATTTTATTGACCTCTGTTTTGGTGGAATAATTTATTTAATTCCTTCACCAACATTGGTTTTTAGTGGCACTGAAAGCAAGTTTAGTTTAAATAAAGAGATTCCTTTAATTGCATTCTATAATGGTGGTTATAATTATCCTAGTGGATATATTTCATTAGAATACAGTCATATTTTTAATTTAGCTGATAATAATTATTTGCGTGCTGGGTATAAACAAATTATTCAAACCAAAATTATTAAATATATTTCACCTGGTATAAATGTTACCACAAATTTTAATGGATTTAATGGAATAAGTCCAGAAATTAGTTTTGGCTTATTCAATTTTTATGAAACATTTACACTTTATGCGAGGTATCGTTATAATTATGGACTTGATAATTCGTCTGTAGATTTCCAAGAAATATCTATTGGACTATTTACAAGCGCAATATCATTTAACTATTAAAAATAAAATGATAACTAGATACAAAAACAAATATAATATTTTGCATTTCGCAAATATAAAAGTATGCGGGGGAAATATTGCCTAGAAAAGAACCAATTGATCTTGGTGAACGTGGAAAACTTAGTCCATATAATAATCTTAATGACTTAACCGGCAAAGAGTGGATTAAATTTACAAAATCATGGTTTCATCATAGCCCAAAGCCTCGCAAAGACAATGAGATACTGCATCCGGCTAAATATCCTGAGTCATTAGTAGCAGAATTTATCGATTTTTTTACGAAAAAAGGAGATTGGGTATTTGACCCATTCCTTGGAACCGCAAGTACACTTATTGCCGCTGGTGATACTGGTAGAAACGGTGTTGGAATTGAGATAACTAAAAAATATTTAAAAATATCAAAAGAAAGAATTGCAGATGGAAATTATAAAACAGAATTAACTCCATTGTTGGGTTCATCGTTATCACTCAAGAAAGTATTAGATAAAAATGGATTTAGCGAAAGGGAATTTGATTTTGTAGTTACATCGCCACCTTATTGGAATCAGCTTGAACGTTCATCAATACGTCAGAAGGATAGAAAGGATAAAGGCTTGGATACAAAATATTCTGAAGCAAAAGGTGATATTGGTAATTTATCAGACTATGAAGAGTTTATTGAAACACAAGCAAAAATATTTGATCAAGTTTATAATATAATTAAGGATAAAGGATATCTTGTTGTTATCACAAATAATGTTTTTGCTGATGGAATAGTTTATCCATTAGCCTTTGATACTGCAACGTCACTTACTAAACGAGGTGAAAAAAGCTGGCTGTTAAAGGATGAAAAAATATGGCTTCAAAATGATAAACCACTTATTGCACTTGGTGTTAACAACGCTTGGGTTGGAAACAGACATCATCAATACTGTTTGATTTTTAGAAAAGAGAAGCGTGAAATTAAAAACATTAAGTAATACGATGTTATATTGTTGCAATTCCCTAAATTGAGTTTTCATTTCTGAATGTTTATATGAGAAATGAAAACTAAGTAAATAATTTAAATTCCCAAATGGAATAAAACTAAAATCTGAATTAGAAATAAAAATAATGGATTTATTTAAACAAGAAGAAAATATATATTCGGTTAGTCAAATAACTAATTCCGTGAAACGTTTGCTCGAAAACTCCTTTGGTAATGTAAAAGTAGTTGGCGAAATATCAAACTTTAAAGCTCACTTTTCTGGTCATTGGTATTTTACTCTTAAAGATGCAACAGCTCAAATTAGTTGCACAATGTGGAAAAGTGCAAATGCAAAAGTGCGCTTCACACCAGAAGATGGAATGAAAATTATTGTTTCGGGTAATATGTCAGTTTATCCTCCCCGCGGAACTTATCAAGTTGATGTTCGTTCAATGCAAGCCGATGGAGTTGGTGAACTTCAAGCGGCTTTTGAAAGGCTCAAAAATAGATTAGCAGAAGAAGGACTTTTTGATGAATCTTTGAAAAAATCAATTCCACAAATACCACAAAAAATTGGAATTGTTACTGCAATTGATTCTGCCGCATTTAAAGATATGGTTTCGGTAGCTCAAAGGCGCTTTCCTTTAGTTGAACTTATTGTTGCTTCAAGCAGAGTTCAGGGAGAAGGAGCTGCAGAAAATATTGCAAAAAATATCAAAATTTTGGATAAACGTGGAGATTTGGATTTAATTATTATTGGTCGTGGCGGTGGTTCGCTTGAAGACCTTTGGGCTTTTAACGAAGAAATTGTTGCAAGAACAATATTTGAGGCTAAAACTCCAATTATTAGCGGAGTTGGTCACGAAATTGATTTTACAATTGCCGATTTTGTAGCAGACCTTCGCGCCCCAACTCCAACTGCTTCAATGGAATTAGCAACTCCAAATAAAGAAGATATCCTAAATTATCTAGAAAATTATATTGAAGAATCTTCCACCAATATTAGTTCTATTATTAGTAGTTTTAAAGATAAGATTTCGGATTTAATTATATCTTATGGCTTTAAGTCGCATAATTTTATTCTTAATAACAATATTCAAAGTTTGGATAATTATTTGTTTAAAATTGAAAATGGATTAGGTAAAAAATTCCAAAATAAAATGAACGAATTAGAGCTAAAAAGAAATATTATTGAGTCTTTTAATATTGACAAAATATTAAAAAGAGGATTTTCGCTTGTGAAACAAGATGATAAGATAGTTGCTCGTGGTGAAAATTTTGATTTTACTAAAAAAACAAAAATTAAATTTTACGATAAAGAGATTGAGATAAAATAGTGACTACAAAGAAAAAAACATTTGAAGATTCCTTAATACGTCTGAAGGAAATTTCAGAATTATTAGAAGAAAATGAAGTTGGACTTGACGAATCAATAAAGCTTTATGAGGAAGGTGTTAAATTAGCAAAAGAGTGCTATAAAACTCTTTCAGAAGCTCAACTGAAAATTAAAGAACTAAAAGCAGATCTTGAAAAAGATTTAGAATAAAGGGAAGTAATGACTGATAAAGAAAATTATAAATTATTATATAATATTAATTCACCTCAAGATATTCGCAAATTTAATGTGCCTGAACTAAAACTGCTCTGTAAAGAAATTAGAGAATTCATGGTTGATGTTGTCTCTGAAGTTGGAGGACATTTTGGAGGTGGATTAGGAACTGTAGAACTTACCGTAGCTCTTCACAAAGTTTTTAATACGCCAGAAGATTCAATTGTATGGGATACTGGGCACCAAGCTTATCCGCATAAAATAATTACGGGAAGGCGCGATCAACTACACACAATTCGTCAACTTGGAGGATTAAGTGGCTTTCTTAAACGAAATGAAAGCGAATATGATGATTTTGGTGCGGGACACGCATCCACTTCAATTTCTGCTGCTGTTGGAATAGCTGAAGGTGCAAAGCAACTTGGAATTGATAGAAAAGTTGTTGCTATCATTGGCGATGGTGCCATGACTGGTGGAATGGCGTATGAAGCTATGAATAATGCTGGCGTTTTACAGAGCAACTTAATTGTGGTTCTTAATGATAATCATATGTCAATTGCTCCTAATGTTTGGCAAATTTCAAATTATTTTACTGAAATGATTGCTCATCCTGAATACAACAAATTTAAAGGCGCAATTTGGGATTTAACGGGTAAACTTGACCAATTTGGTGACCGCTTAAGAAAAGTTGCTTCAAGACTTGAGAGTGGAATTAAATCTGTTGTTACTCCAGGAATGCTTTTTGAAGCGTTAGGATTTAGATATTTTGGTCCAGCTAACGGACATAATATTAAAAAACTTGTGGATTTATTTGAGCACATTAAGCCACTTAAAGGACCAATTCTTGTCCATATTTATACCGAAAAAGGAAAGGGTTATAAACCAGCAGAAGAAAATGCACCTAAATTTCATGGTGTTACTCCATTTGATAAAATAACCGGAATATCTGTCAAAAAGAAAAATATGGCAGCTTCCTACACCGAAATTTTTGGAAAAGCTTTATTAAAAATTGCAAAAGAAAATACAAAAGTAGTTGGAATTACTGCTGCAATGCCAGATGGAACTGGGTTGCAATATTTGCACGACGAACTTCCAGAACGTTATTACGACGCTGGAATAGCTGAAGAACATTCAGTTACTTTTGCTGCAGGACTTGCTACAAAGGGCATTATTCCAGTGGTTGCAATTTATTCTACTTTCTTGCAAAGAGCTTACGATCAAATTTTTCATGATGTAAGTTTGCAAAATTTGCATGTTGTTTTTGTTTTAGATAGAGCTGGTCTTGTTGGTGCAGATGGCCCAACTCACCACGGTGTGTTTGATTTAACATTTTTAAGAATGCTGCCCAAAATGGTAATAATGGCGCCAAAGGATGAAGCAGAATTACGAAATATGCTTTATACAGCTGTTGAATATAAAAATGGACCAATTGCAATGCGTTATCCAAGAGGTTCTGTTCTAGGAGTAGAAGTAGTGGAAGATTTTGAATTGCTTCCAATTGGTAAAGGCGAAATTTTAAGAGAGGGAAGTGATATTGCAATATTAGCTGTTGGAAATATGGTACGATTTGCTTCCGCTGCTGCAGAAAAATTAATTGAGCAGAATATCAATATGGAAGTGATTAACATGCGATTTGTTAAACCACTTGACACAGATTTATTAGATAAAATTGCAGCAAAATTTGATAAAATAATTACTATTGAAGAAAATTCAATTGTTGGTGGATTTGGCTCGGGTGTGCTAGAATATTTTGCTGATAAAGGTTACAGAAATAACGTTCTTCGTTTAGGTTTACCTGATGCATATGTTGAACATGGAACACAAGAACAGCTTTATCATATTCTAAAAATAGATACAGATGGAATTATTGAAAATGTTCAAAAATATTTAGGGAAATAATAACTTAACTTTTTTAATAAAAGATAAAAGGAATTCAAAGTTGTGGCCACAAAAATATTAGTTGTTGATGATGAAAAAGATATTGTTGAGTTCATTCAATATAATCTTGAAAAAGAAGGATTTCAAGTTATTACAGCATATAATGGAAATGAAGCACTTGAAGCTATTAAAGAAAAACCAGATTTAGTTGTTCTTGATGTTATGATGCCTGGAATTGATGGTTATGAAGTTTGTGAAAAAATTAGAATTGAAGATAAATATAAAAATATTCCAATATTATTATTAACCGCAAAAACAAGAGAGCAGGATGAAATTCATGGTTTGGCTGTAGGAGCAGACGATTATATTCCAAAACCTGTATCAATTCAAAAACTAATTGCTCGTATTAAATCAAATATTCGTCAAAGCGAAAGTAGTGTTAATGAAACATCTGATGGAATAATTGAAGTTGGTCCCATTAAAATTGATAGAGAAGCTTATATTGTTTATTTGAATGATAAAAAGCTAGTTTTTCCAAGAAAAGAATTTGAATTAATATATTATCTTGCAAACAAGCCTGGAAAGGTAATTCCTCGTGAACAACTTTTAAATTCAGTTTGGGGCGAAGATGTTTTTGTTGGTGATAGAACAGTTGATGTTCATGTAAGAAAAATAAGGGAAAAATTGAATGAATATTCTTATTTAATTGAGACAGTGAAAGGGGTGGGATATCGTTTCAAATCAGAATAATACTATTTCAGAATTATCATTTGGTAAAGTTTATTTAAAAGAAATTTTATGGATAAACATTGGTCTTATTCCATTTTTAAGTTTTCTTTTCAATTTATCTTTAACTAATATTCTTTTACTTTCTTTAACTTTAGTTATGGCATCAACAATCCTTTTGTATCTAATTGGATTAAATAGAAGAAAAGGAATTGAAAAAATTGATTCATTAATTCTTGCCATAAAAAATGGTAAACAAATTTCTGTTGAAGAAATTAAACTCGATTCCAATCTTGAAATTATTGAAACGAACCTTAAGGAGATGTTCAAAAAAAACCAAGAAGATATTGCTAATATGAAAAGATTAGCGCAAGCAAGAACTGATTTTTTGGGAAATGTTTCACACGAATTACGAACTCCTATTTTTAGCATTCAAGGATTTTTAGAAACTCTGCTAAATGGCGCAATTGACGATGAAAAAGTGAATAGAAGATTTATTGAAAAGGCAATGAACCACACAAAAAATCTTGATGTTTTGCTAAATGATTTAATTGATATTTCAATGATTGAATCTGGACAAATGAGAATGCTTCCTACCTATTTTAATATTTCAGAATTTATTAATGGAATAGTTGAGGAATTGGAATCAATTGCTGAGGATAAAGGTCTTAAACTTGAAACAAAATTTTATGATAAAGAAGTTCTGGTTTTTGGTGACAAAGATAAAATTAAACAAGTATTCGTAAATTTAATAAGCAATGCTATTCGTTATTCTGATGATGGTCCAATAATAATAGAAACAAAGGATAATAATTCAAAAGTAGAAATTTCGGTAAAAGATTTTGGTTGTGGAATTTCTGAAATGGCTTTGCCAAGAGTTTTTGAAAGATTTTATCGAGTTGATAAAGCTAGATCAAAATCTGTTGGAGGTACTGGTCTTGGGTTAGCAATTGTAAAACATATAATTGAAGCACATGGATCAAAAATTGATGTTAAAAGTAAAGTTGGCAAAGGCTCTACATTTACTTTCTATTTGAGAAAAAAACAGTAAGCAATTCGCCATATTAGTCGATAGATACGACTATTTAGTATATCTTTTCACTTCTTTCTATATAAAAATTATCTTTATGCATTGTAAATGGACTATTTTTTTTGGCATAATATTTTATACATTGTTAGTAATAAATAATCTATGGAGTTAAAATGAAACATACAATAAAATTTGGCTTGCTAGCTGTTATATTTTTAACTATTACTAATATGGCTTTTGCTCAAGATGCGCAAGTACAAACTCAAAATAAAGCACAAAACACAAGTTGGGTAGATGCTAATGGTGATGGTATTTGCGATAATTTTGGAACATCTGTTCAAGGTAGCAAACAGCAAAATAAAATGAAGAAAAAAGGTTCTTATCCTGGAACTGGACAAGGTTTGGGTCATGGATATGGCGATGGCACAGCTTCAAGACCACAAGATGGAACTGGTTTTGGTAAAAAAAATGGAGCTGGAAAAGGAACTGGTCTTTGCACTGGAACTGGTAATCTTGATTCTAATCACAAAGGTAGTGGTAAAAGAGGCGGAAAATAAATTAGTAAGTGAATGTTATAAATTGGCTAGGGAGTGCATTGCACTCCTTTTTTTTGTGCAAAAAACAAATCGCCAAAAATGTCGAATCTAGTCGCCTTTAATGTCGTTAATTGCTTTTTGAATAAAACAATATCGTCAAATATTTTCTTAAAATACACTTATTTTCTTGCTTTGAATATTGGCATAGAGATTGCCATTCTTCTAATGAGGTTAATATGAATAAAAAAAATATCAAATTATTTTTCTTTTTTACTTTATTTTTAATGCTAAATATAGCTTTGGCTCAAGATTCAACAAAAGTAAAAAAAGTAATAGAAAATTCCCCAATTCAAAATGTTCATAAAGAAAATTTTATAGATGCTGATGGTGATGGCTATAATGATAACGCTCCTGACCATGATGGTGATGGCATTCCAAATGGTCTTGACGCAGATTTTATGAAGTTGAAAAAACGCGATAATGATAATTCTATTGAATATGTTGATAGTGATGGTGACGGAATAAATGATAATCTTCAATTTAATGGAAAAGGCAGAAAAAGAAAATTCTGGAAAAACAGAATGAATAATGAAATTGGTCCACAAAATTCAAGTGGAAAAAATGGAATTGAAAATAATAATAATGAAAAAGGGAAAAGAAAAGGAAAATTATGAGAAATATAGTAACAAATCTTTCCAAAATTAAAATAGTACCTATGTTTGTGATTTTATCCATTTTGTACTCTTTGCAAATATTTGGACAATGGAACTTTCAATTAGCAACAAATCAAGAATATAGTAGCAACCCATTTCGTTCAGTAAATCCTTATTCTGATTTTATATCAACATTTAATGTTGGTATTGAAAGAGAATTTGAAGATTTTAATATCCTTTATTTTGGAAGTTATTCCAAATTTAAAGAATCATCCGATATTGATTACTATTGGCATCAATTAGGTTTTTATCAGGAAACTGAATCAGTTATTTGGGGTGCATATTTTGAACAGAGGTTTAATAAGGATTTGAACAACTATTTCAATTATTTGAACTATGCCGCATATGCAAAAAAGCAATTCCAATTGTTAAATATTAATTGGGAAGCAAATTTATCTTTAAATTCAATGAACTATTCTGAGATTCCAGATTTTAATAATTGGATTGCTTCAACAGGATTATTAGGAAGGAAAAGTTTTGAAACAAAAACGACTCTAATTGGAACAGTTATTTTAAATTATAAAGGATTTAAAAATTTTAATGCAAATATTGATTCAGTTAGCGGAACTGAATTTATTTATTACAACTCAGAGAACGTTAATATTTCTCAACTTGTTTTAAATGGAAGATTAGCACAATCAATAATAGAAAACACAGGCTTAGCACTAAACTTTAACTATAAAACAATTTTATCGGGCAGTGGATTTAGTGCAAGTTTAATTCAATCAACTTATGGCGATACAGAACTTTATGATGATCCAATTAGTCAAGAAGGATATTCATATGGTGGAACACTTACTCAAATTTTACCTTTAGATATTTCTCTAAAATTAAATTATACTTATTTAGATAAAAATTATCCGTCGCAAGGAATTTATTTGTCCGAAACTGAATATCAAGTTTATGTAGCAAGGCAAGATAAGCAAAGTATTTTTTCTGCCTCTATTTCAAAGCCAATTTATTTTGATAATGGTAATGAGTTGAACTTAAATTTAAATTACTACCTAATTACTAATAAATCAAATAGCTACAATTTTAATTATGATATAAATACACTTTCACTCTCATTAAACTATATTTTTTAGGAAAAAAATGATAAAGAACAAAAAATTTAAACTTCGCGCATTTATTAGTTTGTATATGACAATCGCATTTCTTGTTATGGCAATATCTGGAATAATACTATTTATTGCCCCGCCAGGAAGAATTGCAAATTGGTCATATTGGTCAATTCTTGGATTAACAAAAGCAGAATGGCAAGCTACCCATATTATATTTACATTCGTCTTTGTCCTCGCAACGGTTCTTCATATTATCTATAATTGGAAACCTTTAATTACATATTTAGCTAGTAAAATTTCGGGAGTATCATCAATTAGAAAAGAATTAACGCTGTCTATTCTTTTTTCTTCAATATTGTTTTTAGGAACTTATTACAAAGTTACCCCATTTGTAAATTTAATTGATTTTGGAGAAGATTTTACAAATTCTTGGAGTGATGAAAAAAATGAACCACCAGTTGCTCATGCTGAAAGATTTACAATTTCGGAATTAGCAATACAATTGAGTTTATCTACAAATCAACTTGTTCAAAGATTAGCAATAAATGGCTACGTAGTAAAAGATACTTTGCAAACATTAGAAACTCTAGCAGAAGAATATAGTGTTTACCCAAATGATATTTATACAACATTAATTTCTAAAGACAAGGCTACAAATACAAGTTCTAATATTAAACTAGGTAGTGGATTAGGAAGGAAAAAAATATCAGAAATTTTTGCTGAAAATGGTTTAACTTGGGAGAGCGGAGTAAATATACTTAAGGAAAAGAATATAATTGTTTTAGAAGATACACGATTAAAAGATATTGCAACTGAAAATAAAATACTTCCAACAGACATTATTAATGCATTGATATCAGAGTAAAATTGAAATTTATTAAAGACATATTTATTAAACCAAGTATTCTACTTTTTATTTTTTTAGCAATTGCATTACTTGTAATATTTTCTTCATATTATGAATTACAACAAAGTAAAGACGAAATGCTTCATCTTATGTCTGAAGAAGCTCACTCTTTATTACAAAGTATAATCGTATCTTCAGAAGAAGTTCTCTATGCATCAGACGAAGTAGAAACAGAAATACAAAATAGATTACTCAATAATGCAAATTCAATTAAAATATTTTATAATCAAGGTAGAATTGATAACAAAATTCTAAACCAAATTGCAATTCAAAATAGAATAAACAGAATCCACATATTTAAAAATAATGGCATAAAAATATTTACAAGTCATCCAATGGACGAACATGAACAAATATCAACTAAGCTTGTTAAAGAAAACCTAAAACCTATTTTTAATGATTATGTTGATACATTAATTGTTGGATTTAAAAATGCCAGAAAAGAAGAGGGAATGAGATACGTTGTTGCAGTTGCAAGCAAAAATAATGATGCAATTGTATTAAACCTTGATGCGGCTGAACTTTTGGCATTTAAAAAGAGAATTGGATTTGGTGTTCTAATTAAAAGATTAACCGAAAATAGAGATGTAAATTATGCAATTTTAGAAAATAATAATGGAATTTTAGCTGCATCTGGGAATATTGATGGAATTGAATTATTAAAAAACATTAGTTCCTCACAATGGGCAAAATCCGATTCAACCTATCAGTGGAGAATTGCCCAGAATTCTAACGGCGAGGTTCTTGAAGCTCTTCATCCTTTTGTTTTGGAAGGCAGGTTAATTGGATTTTATAGAATTGGCTTAAATCTAGAACCGTTGGAAGTTATTAACAAAAGGTTGCAGCGTAGAATTATTATTTCTGGAATTATCCTTTTTGTTTTTGGATTTATGATGATAACACTTCTTTTTGTTCGTCAAAATTTGGATTTAGTAAAAAAACAATATCAAAAAATTGAGACTTATTCCAAGAAATTGATTGGTTCAGTTAGTGATGCGATAGTTGTAATTAACAATTCGAATAGTATAATTGAAATAAATAAATCTGCTGAACTTCTTTTTGAATCATCAAAACAAATAATAATGGGTAAAGAGTTAAAAGAATTATTTGGGAAAGATTGTTCAATCAATTTTAATGAAAATAATATTCAGCAAATTGAATGTGAAATTAAAAATAAAAATAAAGAACTTCTAATTTCTAAAAGTAATTTTATGGATGAAAATGGGAATGAGAATACGGTATTAATTATTAAAGATTTAACAGAACTTAAAAAATTAGAAAGACAAATTTCACGAAATGAACAAATGAACGCTATGGGGCAACTAGCTTCTGGCGTTGCACACGAGATTAGAAATCCTCTAAATTCTATTGCAACTATTGTTCAGCAATTGGATAAAGATTTTGAACCGATTAATGACAAAGATGAATTTCATTCACTGGCAAAAATTGTATCTAAAGAAGTTCAAAGAATGAATAGAACAATTGAGAATTTTTTGCGTTTTTCAAGACCAGAACCAATATTGAAAAATAAATTCCAACTCAAAGACTTACTCACTACAATTGAAGAACAATTTGCCCCACTTTTAAAAGAAAAAGGAATTAAATTTTCTCTTAAGGAAAATTGGGATGGAATAGTAAATTGGGATAAAAACCAAATAAAGCAAGTTTTAATTAATCTAATTACAAACTCTATTGAATCAATAAAAGATTCGGGACAAATTGACTTAATTATTGCAAAAATTGATAAAAATGTAGAGATAAAATTATGTGATACTGGAGAAGGAATTCCAAAAGAAAATTTACAAAAAATATTTAACCTTTATTTTACTTCCAAAGCAAAAGGAACAGGCATTGGTTTAAGTATAATTCAAAGAATAGTTAATGAACATGATGGTATTGTAACTGTTGATAGTTCCCAAGAAAAAGGTACTTCTTTCACAATTTCAATACCAATAAATATTTAGGAAAAATATATTATGCAGAAATTATCCATTTTGTTAATTGACGACGAAGAATCAATTATTGCGTCTATCAAAAGTTTTTTGTTAAGACGAGGACACACAATATACACTGCTTCAAATGGTCAAGAGGGAGTTGATGTAATTAAAAGCAATGTTATTGATTTGGTTTTAACTGATTATAGAATGCCAATAAAAAACGGACTAGAAGTTCTAAAAGAGACAAAAGAAATAAATCCGAATATAGATGTAGTTGTAATTACTGCTTTTGGAAATGTTGAAGATGCAATTGGAATTATGAAAAATGGAGCTTATGACTATTTAACAAAACCAATTGATTTAGATGAACTTGAAAATCTAATTAATAGAGTTGGCGAAAAGCGTGTGCTTATTTCTGAAAATAAAATATTAAGAGAGCAGTTACAAGAAAAATTCAAGTTTAATTCAATAATTTCACAAAGTGGTGAAATGGAGGATGTGCTTAATATTGTTGGAAGAGTTGCAAATAGTAAGGCCACAGTTATGGTACGTGGTGATAGTGGAACAGGAAAGGAAGTAATTGCTAAAGCAATTCACTATGCAAGTAATAGAAAAGATAAGCCATTTGTTGTTGTTAATGTTGCATCTCTTTCCGAAAATTTGATGGAAAGTGAATTATTTGGGCATGAAAAAGGTGCATTTACAGGCGCAATAAATCAACGGAAAGGGCGATTTGAAGAAGCCGATGGGGGAACACTTTTTATTGATGAAGTTGGCGATATTCCTTTGAGCATACAAGTGAAGTTACTTCGAGGAATACAATTTGGTGAAATTCAACGCTTAGGAAGCAGTACACCTATTAAAGTAAATGTAAGAATAATTGCAGCAACTCACCGCAATTTAGAAGAAATGATAAAAAATGAAGAATTTAGAGAAGATTTATATTACCGATTAAATGTAGTTTCTGTTAAAATTCCCAAATTGAGAGAACGAAGAGTAGATATTCCACTACTTGTGGAATATTTTATAAAAAAATATGCTGAGATTAATGAAAAGAATGTTTCTGGAATAACATCAGAAGCGCTTGATAAAATTGTAAAATACAACTTCCCCGGAAATGTAAGGGAATTGGAAAATATGATTGAAAGGGCAATAGTTTTATGTAGAGATGAAAATATTGGAATTAAAGATTTACCACTTCAAGTTGATGCGTCTTTTGAAAAAATGATTTTGGATCCACAAAATTTGGATAATGAATACGAAGAAAAAATGAAATCGTTTGAAACAGAAATTATTAAAGAAGCATTAAATAGAACAAATGGAAATCAAAGTGCTGCAGCAAGAATCCTAAATATTACTGAAAGGCACCTCCGCTCAAGGTTAGAAAGACTAGGGCTAAAAAGAAGTAGGAATTAATAAAACGAATTGGATGTATTTTTGAGTTTATTCGCAATTATATCAAATTTCATGTAACTTATTATAGAATAACTATTTCTTGATTATAAACATCTCTTTAATTAAATTTAGTAGCTAAATTTTAATAAGAATGTACATGCAGATAAAATTCAATAATTATAAGAATGGTGTTCATCAGTTTGTTTTTGAAAACAATGTTGAAGAACTTAATCTTCAAGAAAATTTTGTTGGCAAAATTCTATTAAATTGTAAAATGGATAAATCATCAACTCAGATTGTGTTAAATTGCAATCTTCATATAGTTGCAAAGCAAGTGTGTGATAGATGTATGTATGAATTTGAATCTGAATTTGAAACCGATTTCAAAAATATTTATTTCATTACTCAAAGTAAAAGTAGTGATGAAGAAGATGAAAGTGGAATATATTACTTATCACCTGATGATGATAAAATTGATTTAACCAATGATACTATTGAAAATGCTATATTAACAATACCAATGAAAATCCTTTGCAAAGAAGATTGCAAAGGATTATGCTCAGTTTGTGGTGTTAATAAAAATGAAACAGATTGTAATTGTTCCATAAATACAGGTAATTCTGTATGGGAGCCGTTACTAAAACTAAAAGGAAAACTAAATTAATATAAGGCAGTGTTATGGCGCATCCAAAGAGAAAGATATCAAAAAGTAGAAGAGACAAAAGAAGAACCCACTATAAAGCTTCGGCTCCTACATTAACCGCGTGTTCCAATTGTGGAGAAATGAAATTGAATCATAGAGCGTGTCCAAGTTGTGGATACTATGCTGGACGTTCAATGTTTGTTCCAGAATCATAATTAAAAATTAACATGACAAACAACACTAATTCTAAGTGTGTTATTGCAATAGATGCGATGGGTGGTGATTTTGCTCCACTTAATGCAGTTGTTGGTGCAATAGAAGCTTTTAACGAAACCAAAGATTTTGATTTATTTCTTGTTGGTAAAAAGGATGAAATAGAAGAAGTTATTAAAAACAATAATCTTGTTTTTAATAGTGATTTTATTGTTCATGCCAGTCAAGTTATTGATATGCATGACCACCCTACAGAAACAATGAAAACAAAACCAAATTCATCTATGGCTATTGGTGCTAAGTTAGTAAAAGATGGAAAGGCTCATGCTTTTGTTAGTGCTGGTAATACTGGCGCTATGGTTGTTAACTCAATTTTTGGAATGGGGAGAATTAAAGGTGTGTCAAGACCAACTTTAACTGCTCCACTTCCTAATGCAAAAGATGGTTTTACTTTTTTAGCTGATGTTGGTGCTTTTGTTGATTCAAAACCACAACATATATTTGAATTTGCCCTACTTAGTTCCATTTTTCTAAGAGAAATTTATGGAATTAAAGAACCCCGAGTTGGGCTAATGAATGTTGGCTCCGAAGATAGCAAAGGCTATAAACTCACTCTTGATACTGCAGAATTATTACAAAATTCTAATTTGAATTTTATTGGCAATGTTGAAGGGAATGATATTTTCAAAGGGACAGCAGATTTAATTGTTTGTGATGGATTTATTGGAAATATACTTCTTAAGTTTGCTGAGAGTATGCCTAGCTTTCTTAAAGCTGCCATTAAAAACTATGCAAACAAAAGTATTTTAAATAAATTAAAAGTTTCTCCTTTTAAATTCCCTCCAACAAAGGCTGCGTTTAAAGAATCTTTAAGTAAAGCTGATGCCGATAATGTTGGTGGTTTGCCATTACTTGGTGTAAATGGAATTAGTATAATTGGACATGGTTCAAGCTCAACTCTTGCAATTAAAAACATGGTATTAGCCGCAAGGGAAATGCATAATAAAAATTTAATCTTTAAAATTAAGGAAGAACTTTCTCGATATGCAGAACAAAAATAAATTTCGCTCCGCCGTTATTGCTGGCGTTGGTATGTATGTGCCAGAAAAAATATTAGATAATAAAATGCTAGAAACTATGGTTGATACAAATGATGAGTGGATACAAAGTAGAACTGGCATTAAAGAACGTAGAATTCTTGAAGAAGGTGGGACAAGTGTTCTTGCTACAAAAGCAGTTGAGGATTTATTAGCAACTACTAATACAGACCCTTTAGATGTCAACGTTATTATTGTAGCAACAGTAACTCCAGATATGTTTTTTCCATCAACTGCTGCTTTAGTGCAAGATAATATTGGGGCTAAAAATGCATGGGGTTATGATCTATCTGCTGCTTGCTCTGGATTTTTATTTGCATTACAAGCTGGAGCTAGTCTTGTTGAAAGCGGTCAATATAAAAAAGTAGTTGTTGTTGGTGCTGATAAAATGAGTTCAATTGTTGATTATACAGATAGAAATACATGTATCCTTTTTGGTGATGGGGCTTCTGCTGTTTTGTTGGAACCATCAGAAGATTTATCTCTTGGCGTGCAAGACTCAATTTTGCGAATGGATGGTTCAGGTAAAGATGCCTTATTTATGAAAGCTGGTGGAAGTTTGCATCCTTCATCTCACGAAACCATTGATAGGCGAGAGCATTATGTTTATCAAGATGGAAAGTCTGTATACAAAGTTGCAGTTAAAGGAATGGCAGATGTATCTGCTGAGATTATGGAAAAGAATGGACTTAAAGGCGAAGATATTGCATACCTAGTTCCACACCAAGCAAATTTAAGAATTATTGACGCAACTGCTAAAAGAATGGGAATAGAGCCTGAAAAGGTTACGATAAATATTGAAAAATATGGTAACACTACTGCCGCTACAATTCCTTTATGCCTAACCGAATATTATCGCGATGGAAAATTTAAAAAAGGTGATAACTTAATTCTTTCTGCATTTGGTGGTGGTTATACTTGGGGAGCAATTCATTTGGTTTGGAGTATTGATTAATGAATAAGATAGCTTTTGTTTTTCCTGGACAAGGTTCTCAATATGTTGGGATGGGAAAGGATTTGTACAATTCCTCAAAAGACTTTATGGATAAAGCAAATTCTATTCTTGGGTTTTCATTAACAGATATAATGTTTGATGGACCAATTGATTCATTAAAAGAAACTGATATTACACAACCAGCAATATTTTTGCATAGTATTGCTGCTCTCAATTTAATTAAAAACATTAAACCAGATATGGTTGCTGGGCATTCTCTTGGAGAATATTCTGCACTTGTTGCTGCTGGCGCAATTAATTTTATTGATGGTTTAGAGTTAGTAAGAACTCGCGGAAAAGCTATGCTCCAAGCTGGTATTGAACAACCTGGCACAATGGCGGCTATTATTGGTTTGAGTCCAGAAATAGTTGACAATATATGCTCTGAAATATCAAAAATTGACATAGTTCAAAGTGCTAATTTCAATTCACCTGGGCAAGTAGTTATTTCTGGTTCTATAAAAGGTGTTCAAGATGCAATGATTTTAGCAAAAGAAAAAGGTGCTAAACTTGTAAAAGAATTAGTTGTAAGTGGAGCTTTCCATTCACCACTAATGGCTTTAGCCAAAGATAAATTATTGAATAAGCTAAATGAAACTACATTTAATGATGCTATAATTCCAGTTTATACAAATGTTACCGCTAAACCAGTGGTTGATAAAAATAGTATTAGTAAATTGTTGTATGAACAACTATCTTCACCTGTTCGTTGGGAAGAAACTATTGAAAATATGATTAGTGATGGTGCTAAAACATTTTATGAAATTGGTCCAGGTAAGGTTTTGCAAGGATTAATAAAAAGAATAGATAAAAACGTTGATATTTTTGGAATTGATAATCTATCAGATTTATAGCATGGATATTAAATTTTTATATTTAATACAAGTGGAATAAATATACTCAATGTCGTATATTATTTCGTTAAAATTTTTTAAAAATTGAAGTTAGGATTTTATAGAATGGAAGAAAGAAAACTTAGAGCAATTGTTACTGGCGGATCAAGAGGAATTGGAAAAGCAATTTTAATTGAATTAGCCAAAAGACATTGCGTTAGTGTTATGTTCTCTGATGTTGTTGTTGAAGGTGATGATTTTGATGCTCACGCTAAAAAAATTGAAGATGAAATTGGTAATGGAACAAAAGTTTATGGATTCAAAGCTGATGCTTCAAAATATGATGACGCTGAAGCTACTGTTCAAGCAGCAATAGAAAAAATGGGTGGAGTTGATATTTTAATTAATAATGCTGGTATTACCAGAGATAATCTTTTGATGAGAATGACCGAAGCTGATTTTGATCTTGTTATTAATATAAACCTAAAAAGTGTATTTAATTATACAAAAGCTGCTATTAAACCTATGATGAAACAACGATTTGGTAAAATTGTTAATATCGCATCAGTCGTTGGTTTAATTGGTAATGCAGGCCAAGCAAATTATTCGGCTTCAAAAGCTGGTGTTATTGGTTTTACTAAAACTATGGCAAGAGAATTATCTTCACGTAATATAAATGTAAATGCAATTGCTCCTGGCTTCATAGAAACAAATATGACCGCAAAATTAAATGAAAATCAAAAAGAAGCATTACTTATAAATGTACCTTTAAAAAGAATGGGACAACCTGAGGATATTGCTCGCGTTGTTGCTTTCCTTTGTAGTTCAGATGCAGATTATATGACTGGACAGGTGCTTGCCGTAGATGGCGGTATGGTAATGTAGTTTTTATAAATAAAATCCAATAAACATAAAGGAGTTAAAATGGATATCGAAGCAAAAGTAAAAGAAATAATTATGGACAAACTAGGTGTTGAAGAATCTCAAATTGCAAATGATGCGTCATTTACAAATGATTTAGGTGCAGATTCATTGGACATCGTTGAATTAGTTATGGGTTTTGAATCAGAATTTGATGTATCAATTCCTGATGAAGATGCTGAGAAGATTGGTACAGTTGGTGATGCAGTTAAATACCTTACTGAATTAAAGGGTTAATTTTTTACAAAGTAGCCTAATACACTGGGCTACTTGTTTTACTTCCAAAGGAGATTTAAGAATGAGCATGAGAAGAGTTGTAGTAACTGGAATTGGCGCTATAACCCCAATCGGAAATAATGTTGAAGAATTATGGGATGGATTAATCCATGGTAAAAATGGTGCTGGTTTAATCACAAAATTTGATACTGAACAATTTGCAACAAAATTTGCTTGCGAAGTAAAAAACTTTAATGTTGAAGAGTATATTGATAAAAAAGAATCCAAAAGAATGGATCTTTACACTCAATTTGCTGTTGCAACTTCTACAATGGCTATGAATGATGCAAACTTTGATTTAGATTCTGTTGATAAGGAAAGGTTTGGTGTTATTTATGGAAGTGGTATTGGTGGAATGGAAACATTTGAAACACAAACTACCAACTACATTAATGGTGGTCCAAAAAAGATTTCTCCATTTTTTATACCAATGATGATATCTGATATTGCAGCTGGACAAATATCAATCAAATTTGGTCTAAAAGGTCCAAACTATGCAACAACTTCTGCATGTGCTACTTCTACCCATGCTATTGCTGATGCATTTTTCATGATTCAACGTGGCTCTGCTGATGCTATGGTTTCAGGTGGTGCTGAAGCTTCAATTACTCCAATGGCTATTGGCGGGTTTAATTCTGCACGTGCAATATCAACTTGGAATGATAGATTTTCCGAAGCGTCGCGTCCATTTGATAAAGATAGAAATGGCTTTGTTATGGGCGAAGGTGCTGCTACACTTATTCTTGAAGAACTTGAACATGCAAAGAAACGTGGAGCAAAAATTTATGCCGAAATAATTGGTGCTGGTTTAACTGGCGATGCTTATCATGTTACTGCTCCTGCTCCCGAAGGTGAAGGGGCTTTCCGTTCTATGCGAGAAGCGTTACGCGATGGTGGAATAAAACCTGAAGATGTTGATTATATAAATGCTCATGGAACTTCTACAATTCTTAATGACTTAAATGAAACCAAAGCTATCAAAAAATTATTTGGTGATCACGCTTATAAACTTTCAATCAGTTCTACAAAATCAATGACAGGCCATCTACTTGGTGCAACTGGAGCGCTAGAATCAATTGTTTGCATTTTGGTAATTAAAAATTCAATTATTCCTCCTACAATTAATTTAGATGAACCAGATCCAGAATGTGACTTAAATTATACACCTAAAGTTGCAGTTGAAAAAAATGTTGACTATGCTTTAACTAATACATTTGGATTTGGTGGACATAACTCAACACTTTTATTTAAAAAATATTCAGAATAAGTTTTTTGATTTTCTAAAATTGTTGCCTAAGTGGAATAGTATTAAAGTATATGTTGCACATGTACCTTAATTTAAAGAGTGAAATAAGGTTTAAAATGACTCAGATTCACTACCGATGCCAAGTAATTTGTAATTTAATGTACGAACAATGAATATTTTTGATAAGGTAATTTCTTTAATTAAGAGTAAGTTTGAAACTGGGTATGTTTCAGTTTTTGAACAAGATAAGCTTAATAAACTTTCAAAAAAAATCAATTTAAGATTTAATGACCCATTGCTCTACGCAAAAGCCTTAACTCACAGATCTTATTTGGAAAAGCAAACTTCGTTAAGTAAATCAAACGAGCGCTTAGAGTATTTAGGTGATGCAGTTCTTGGATTAATTGTGGCGGATACTTTGTTTTCAAATTTTTCAGATAAAGATGAAGGTTTTCTCACAAAATCAAGGTCACACATAGTTGATAAAAATGCTTTGTACGAATCTGCAATTAAATTAGGGCTTAACAAATATCTTCTCTATGACGAACGATTCATTAAAAATAGTGAAGAGGGAATTAAAACAATTCTTGCTGATTCTTTGGAAGCACTAATTGGAGCTATTTATTTGGATCAAGGTATTAGCCATGCAAAAAAATTTGTGGATAAATGGATTATTGATCCAAATTTAGAATCTGGCAAATATCAAGTTGATAATAATTACAAAGGGCAACTTCTCGAATATACGCACTCGCAGAAACTCTCATCACCCAATTATATTTTACTTAGTTCAAAAGGTCCCGATCATAAAAAAGAGTTTATTATTGAAGTTCAAATTGACAATAAACCACTTGGACAAGGAAAAGGAAAGAACAAAAAATCTGCTGAACAAGAAGCTGCAAAAACCACATTACGTGAGTTTACCAAATAAATCTCCTTATTTTAAATCTATTTTCTAAAAGAAATTGATACTTTAATTATATTTGCTAATTATTTATAAAATATTTTTATTGAGGAAAATTTTAATGAATTATGAAATTACTGACAAATTTGTAAATCGCCATATTGGCCCAAATAACGATGATTTGAGTTTAATGCTCAAAAAAATTGGATTTAAAAATAAGGAAGAATTGTTAACCAAAATTATTCACAAAAGTATTCTTCTTAAAGATGGTCTTAATCTTGGTGAAGGAATTAGTGAAGTTGAGTTATTGAATGAACTAAAAACAATTGCATCCAAAAACAAAATATTTAAGAATTTTATTGGTCTTGGATATTCTTCTACAATTACACCTTCTGTTATTCAAAGAAATATTTTCGAAAATCCAGGTTGGTATACGCAATACACTCCTTATCAAGCTGAAATATCACAAGGAAGATTGGAAGCACTTCTTAATTTTCAGACCATGGTTGCAGATTTAACTGCACTTCCATTAACAAATGCTTCATTGCTTGATGAAGCCACAGCTGCAGCTGAAGCTATGTTTATGCTTTTTAATTCTCGCAAAAAAGACAGAAAAAATTCTAATGTTTTTCTAGTTGCCGAAGATTTATTTCCGCAAACAATAGATGTTTTAAAGACAAGATCAAATCCTGTTGGAATAGAGTTAAGAATTTCTTCAATTCAAGAATTTGAACTATCTGATGATGTATTTGGAATGATTGTTCAATATCCTAATGCTGACGGTGAAATATTTGATTATACACAACTGTTTATTGAAGCAGAGGAAAAGAATATATTTAAGGTTGTTGCTGCTGATATAATGAGTTTGGCGTTATTGAAAGCACCAGGTGAATTTGGGGCCGATTGTGCTGTTGGCTCAACTCAACGTTTTGGTGTTCCAATTGGTTTTGGGGGTCCACACGCTGCTTATTTTGCAACCAAGGAAGAGTTTAAAAGACAAATGCCTGGAAGAATAATAGGAATTTCTATTGATAGTAATGGTAACCCAGCATTGCGGATGGCATTGCAAACAAGAGAACAGCATATCAAACGCGAAAAAGCAACCAGTAATATTTGTACTTCCCAAGTACTATTGGCAATAATGGCAGGTATGTATGCTGTGTATCATGGTCCTGTTGGAATAAAAAATATAGCGGTTAGAATTAATAAGTTAACAGCGTTATTAGCTGAACTACTTTCCAACTCTGATGTTAAGCAATTAAACCAAAATTATTTTGATACTTTGAAGTTGCAATTCAAAGAGGCAAATATTGTTAAATCGATTAATGAGCTAGCATTAAAGAAGAAAATTAATTTACGATATATCGATGAAATTACAATAGGCGTTTCTGTTTCAGAAGCTACTTTATTAAATGATATTATTGAAATTGCTAATATAATTAAGGTTGCTTTGCAAGAAAGTATTGTTACAAATGAAGAAGTAAATTTAATTAAAGAATTAAAACATTCCTTTAACACTTCTTTCAATAGAGAATCAGAATATTTAACACACAAGGTTTTTAATTCATTCCACTCCGAAACAGAATTAATGCGTTATGCTAAAAAACTTGAGAATAAAGATTTATCTTTAACAACTTCTATGATTCCACTAGGTTCTTGCACCATGAAATTAAACGCTGCTACAGAGCTTTACCCAGTATCGTGGAGTGAGTTTAACCAACTTCATCCATTTGCTCCTTTAGATCAAGCTGAAGGATATATGGAATTATTTGAAAAATTTGAAAAACAACTTTGCGAAATTACCGGTTTCGCTGGAGCTTCTATTCAGCCTAATTCTGGAGCTCAAGGGGAGTATGCTGGTCTTATGGTTATTAGAGCATATCATAAAAGTAGAAATGAAGAATTCAGAAATGTAGTATTAATTCCATCTTCGGCTCATGGAACAAACCCAGCTAGCTCTGTAATGGCGGGAAACAAAGTTGTTATAGTAGCATGTGATGAATTTGGTAATGTTTCTCTGGAAGATTTAAAATCTAAAGCAGAAGCAAATAAAGAAAATCTTTCTTCATTAATGTTAACATATCCTTCAACGCATGGAGTTTTTGAACATCAAGTTGTTGAAATGTGCAAAGTTATTCATGATAATGGTGGACAAGTTTATATGGATGGTGCAAATATGAACGCCCAAGTTGGGTACACAAATCCAGCAACTATTGGTGCAGACGTTTGTCATTTAAATTTACATAAAACATTTGCCATTCCTCATGGTGGCGGTGGCCCTGGTGTTGGTCCAATTGTAGTAGCAAAACATTTAGTTGAATTTTTACCAGGCCATTCAGTTGTAAATATTAATAAACTAAAATCTATATCAGCTGTTTCTGCATCTCCATGGGGAAGTGCTTCAGTTATTCCAATTTCATATGCTTATATAAGAATGATGGGAAGTGAAGGATTAAAAAATGCTACAGCAGTCGCTATTATTAATGCAAACTATATAAAAGCAAAATTATCTGCTCATTATCCTGTTGTGTATACTGGTGTTAATGGTAATGTAGGACATGAATTAATTTTTGATATGCACCAATTCAAAAGTACTACTGGAATTGAAGTAATAGATATTGCTAAAAGACTTATGGATTATGGTTATCATGCACCAACTGTATCTTTTCCTGTTCATGGAACACTTATGGTTGAACCCACAGAAAGTGAATCAAAATATGAATTGGATAAATTTTGTGATGCAATGATTTCAATTAGAAATGAAATCTCTATGATTGAGAATGGTGAGATGGATAAATTAGATAATCCATTAAAAAATTCGCCTCATACATCTCAAGAAGTAATTAGCAGTGAATGGAAACATAAATATTCACGCGAGATAGCTGCATTCCCGTTTATTCATAGTAAAGAAAACAAATACTGGCCTTCTGTTGGTAGAGTTGATGATGCTTATGGTGACAGAAATTTAATTTGCAGTTGCTTACCAATAAGTGAGTATGAAAAAGAATAAGTATAATCAGTAATGAAAGTTGAGATGAAATGGATATTTGCGATATATTAAAAAAATCAAAAACTATTGCAGTTGTTGGCATTTCTAGTAATTCAAGTAGAACTAGTAGAATGATTGCTGATTACCTTGTTAATGAAGATTATATAGTTGTTGGTGTAAATCCTGGAAAGCCTAAAATTGGAGGAATGGAAGTATACGCCAAGTTAGAGGATGTGCCTTTTGAAATTGATATAGTTAATGTATTTAGAAAGTCAGAAGACATTCCTCAGATTATTCCAGATGTTCTTGCTGTTAAGCCAAAAGTACTGTGGTTACAATTGGGAATAGCAAACAATGAAGCGGTTTTACCATGCATTGAGCAAGGAATTACAGTAATTCAGAATAAATGTATAAAGATAGAACATAGTTATTGCTATTAATCTAGGAGGAATTTTATTTATTTATTAAAAATGAATATGTTAAAAAGGATGTTTTTTCTTGGCTTTCTTTTTAGTTTTACCCTTTTTGGTCAAAATCTTGATTTTACAAATAATGATTATAAAGAAACTTTTAAAGTTGATTCTATTAAAATTTTGGGTAATAAAAACACAAAAGATTTTATCATATTAAGGGAACTTAATTTCTCAATTGGTGATATTATTAATAATGAAACGCTTCTCTTCAATCGTGAGCGTATTTTCAGTCTTGGAATTTTTACAAAAGTAAGTGTTTTGCTAGAAAAAAGAGGCGAAAAAAATATTGCAGTAATTATGATTGAAGAAAGCTGGTATATTTTTCCAATTCCCTTTATTAATGTACGTGAAAAATCTTTTGAAAGAACTTCATATGGAATTAGTTTAAAATATAAAAATTTTCGTGGAAGAAACGAAACAATAAGGGCAACTGCTTCATTTGGTTATGATCCATTTTATAGATTCGAATATGAAAATCCTTTATTAATTTCTTCAGCAGAAATTAGTTTGTATTTGTCTTTTGCATTTGGAAGTCCAATTAATAAAAGTCCTTTACTAGAGAAGCTTTATGGTAAACCATTTGATTTTAAAACTGTTTTATTAAGTGCAATATTAGGGAAACGAGTTACAAAGGAGAGCAGTTTCTTTTTTATTTTCAATTATTCAAACATTAAATCACCTTCAAACTATTTTAATGATTATATGGCTAGCGGTTCGTCGAGTGATAAGCAAATTACTGCTGGTTTATCATATTCATACGATTCAAGAAATCTTAAACAATATGCTAGCAAAGGTGAATATCTTGAATTAAATTATTTACTTAATGGAATTGGTAATAAAAATATTAGCTATAATACTATCAATATAGATACACGAAAGTATCAAGAAATTTATAAATCCCTTTTAGTAAAAGGGCACTTAAATTTGCGACATACTTTTGGAAAGCGCATTCCACTGTACGATAACTCAATGTTAGGTTATGATTATTATATTAGAGGAAATAGATATAATATTAGCGAGGGGAACAATAGAATTCTAGCTTCCCTTGAGTTAGCATACCCTATTTTGCCTGAATGGAATTTTGCAATTGATTTACCAATACTTCCAAATAGTTTAACTCGTTCGCGAATTGCAATTATTGCAGGCATTTTTTCTGATGCTGGGACGGTATTTAATAATGTTGATAAATTTGAATTAAATAATTTTAGTTCTGGATATGGCTTTGGACTAACATTTTTATTTTTGCCATATAGCGCGTTTAGAATTGAATATGCATTTAATGAATTTGGAAAAGGAGAATTATTACTTGGAACAGGAATATCTTTCTGATATTGAACTTTATTACTCACAAAAAATTAGTGGTGATAATATAGAACTAAGTGGTGATGAATCAAAACACGCCGCAAGAGTGATGCGCCATATTATTGGTGACAAATTGCATGTTACAGATGGGCAAGGGAATTATTTCCAAACTTTAATTTCTGAAATAAGTGATAATAGCATCAGTGCAAGAATCCAAAATCGGAAAAACTATAAAAACGATTTAGAAAATATTATTTTTTGTTTTCCTCGTTTAAAAAGCAATGATAGATTTGAATTTGAAATTGAAAAATCTATCGAATTAGGCATAACAAACTTTGTAATATTTAATTCCTCCAGAACTATTCCTAAAGGTGAAAAATTAGAACGTTGGAATAAAATTGCTTTAGCTGCCATGAAGCAATCTTTGAGAACTTATTTGCCTAATATTAAATATTTAAATTCCTTTGAAAAAATAAAATCATTTGAAGGTAATAAGATAATTTTGGAACAAAAGGGAAATGATAGCATTATTAATTTTTTGAGACTTGTGAAGGATAAATTATTAAGCGAGAAATTCTATTTTATTTTTGGTCCAGAAGGTGGACTATCTCAAAATGAACTTAATTTAATTAGTGATTGTAAAAAATTAACTCTTACTCCAAATCGGCTAAGAGCTGAAACGGCAGTAATTGCAACCGCTACAGTAATTTCATTGTTATAATTGAGCAAATAAAAAAGTACAATTAGCTTATAATTACAAGAGTTCAATTATTTTTTTTACAAGTTTTTCAAATTTTTCTTTTACTAACTGTGCTGTGTCCATAACTTCTTGGTGGTTTAATTTGTTGATGGAAATTCCAGCAGCGTAATTAGTTATACATGAAATTGCGCCAACTTCCATTCCAAGAACTGAGGCATAAATAGCTTCGTGCACAGTAGACATTCCAACTGCATCACCACCATATTTTTGTACCATTCGTATTTCTGCTTTAGTTTCATAAGATGGTCCTTTGCTGTACCAGTAAACACCTTCCTTAACCAAAACTTCTTCTTTTAAGGCTGCATTTCTAATAACATTATTTATTTTATTGGATGGAAAATCCGTAAAGCTATTTCTAGTTTCATTAGGTGCTAATCCAATTAATTCACCTAATTCCTTTTTAATATTAAAGGAAAACATAGATGTTATTAACATTAAGTCCGCAGGCTGTAAGTGATTTAAACCTCCAGCAGCATTAGTTAAAATTAGTTTACTTACTCCAAGTTTATGTGCAATAAATATTGGAAGAACACATTCAGATATATTATATCCTTCATAAGGATGGATTCTGCCTTGATAAATCAGAAGTTTTTTATTGTGCAATTCTGCAAAATGAATAAATCCTTTATGCCCCTCAACTGTAGATTGTGGATAATCAACTAATTCGTCAGTTGAAATGGTTTTTATGATATTTGTTTTTTCAGCAAATTCACCAAGTCCACTTCCAAGAATTAATCCAATTTCTGGTTTAAATGGAATTTTATCGAGTAAACCATTAACAAGTTTTTCATATTTTGTAGTTAAGTCAAGCATTGTATTCCTAAAAAAGTATACCAGCTAAAGTAGCTGTCATTAAAGTTGATAATGCACCACCAACTAGTGCCTTCAATCCCAATTTTGCAAAATCTGATTTTCTATTGGGTGCTAAAGGTGAAAGACCTCCAATCTGGATTGCAATTGAACTAAAATTTGCAAAACCGCAAAGTGCATAAGTTGCCATTAAAATAGTTTTTTCATTTATCATTTCTTTTGAAGCGATTAATGAACTCATATCAAAGTAAGCTACAAATTCGTTCAAAACTATTTTGGTACCAAATAATGAACCAAATTGCATAGCACTTTCCCACGGCACGCCAATTCCATAAGCCAAAAACTGGAATACAAATCCAAGAATAAACTGCAAATTCAATGGTTGTCCATACTCTGAAATTAGGAACGAATTTAGTCCAAACAAATTACCAGCTCCTTCAAGCAAATAATTTGAAAGTGCAATTAATGCAATAAAAGCTAGCAACATTGCTGCCACGTTTAATGCAAGTTGTAAACCATCGCTGGCACCCGTAGCAGCTGCTTCAATTACATTTGATGAAGTTTTTTCAATTTCCACTTTTACTTCACCTCGAGTTTCGGGAACTTCTGTTTCTGGATAAATAATTTTTGACATTATTAGTCCAGCTGGAGCAGCCATAACACTGGCGCCAAGTAAATGTGTTGCAAACATTAATTGTGCATCACCGATTGAAAGTCCCATTACTGTAGCAAAGGTTGAGCTTAATATTTGAATATACGCAGCCATTACACCGCCGGCAACGGTAGCCATTCCTCCAACCATAATTGTAAGAATTTCACTATTTGTCATATTCTTTATATATGGTTTAATCATTAATGGAGCTTCTGTTTGACCAACAAAAATATTAGCCGCTGCAGAAAGAGATTCTGCACCGCTTGTACCAAGTAGTTTTGCCATAACCCACGCCATCGCTTGCACAACTCTTTGCATAATTCCAAGATGATAAAGAATAGCCATAAGTGAAGCAAAAAATATTATTGTGGGAAGTACTTGGAAAGCGAAGAACATTCCCATACTATTTTCGGTACCTGGACTAATAGCTAAATTACCAAATACAAATTTTGCACCTTCAGTAGTGAAGTTAAGTATTATTACAAAAAAACTGCTAACCCAAGCAAAGAATAATTTAGGCCATCCGAGTGGGGAAAAATACTGTGAAAAGTAATCACCTTTGATAATTAGTAGAGCAAAAATAAATTGTAAACTAAGTCCAGTTGCCACAAGTCTCCAATTAATTTTCCTTTTGTTATTAGAAAACAAAAAAGCGATTCCCACTAAAAGTAAGATTCCAAACATTCCTCTAAAAATTGATACAAAATCCATAATACTCCAATGTTAAGGTATATAATGATGTTTACGGCAACGAGCTTCGTATTTATCAGTAGCGCCAACATCAACTTGTGCTTTAGAATCGGTGATACGTTGAGTCATAGTTGCCGGACTGCCACAAACAACACAAATAGCTTTCGGCTTTGTTACATATTCAGCAATTGCTAATAAGGTAGGCATAGGACCGAAAGGTTCACCTTTGTAATCCATATCAAGACCAGCAACAATAACACGTTTACCCATTTTGGCTAATTTTAATACAACGTTTGAAATTTTATCATCAAAAAATTGTGCCTCATCAATTCCAATAATATCGGCATCTTTAATAAGTGCTAAAATTTCTTCAGCTTTTTCAATCATTGTTGAGGGAAGTGCTTGTTCACTGTGAGAAACGATTTCATCTTTTGAGTATCGGTCATCAATTTTTGGTTTGAAAATTATTACTTTAAGTTTTGCAAATTTAGCTCTGCGTAAACGTCTAATTAATTCTTCTGTTTTTCCACTAAACATGCAACCTGAAATTACTTCAATCCATCCAGTATTATGTGGGACTGGATGCGGGACAAATTCAACCATATTTCCATGTAAACTTATTAATAAAATAATGTGCAAGATACAAAAAAGAGATTAGAATTGAGAGTTAGAAAGAAGTCAAAAAAATAAAATAAAATGACTATTTCACTAACCATTTAAATTTTTATCTCCAAAGGAGAACGGAAGCAAATCCTTTAGCTTAAATATTTTTACTTCGCCAATTCCATTTGTAATTAATACATCAATTTCTTCACCACAAAGTTCAAGCAATACTTGACGACACGATCCACAAGGTGGAATATAGTCTTTACTGTCAGAGGTTATCGCAATAGCGGAAAATTCTGTTTCGCCTTCTAGTTTAGCGGTGAAAACGGCTATTCGCTCTGCACACATTGTAACGCCATATGCAGCGTTTTCAATATTTGCTCCTTGGTATACTTTCCCATCTTTTGTTAAAAGAGCAGCACCTACTCTAAAACTTGAATAAGGGGAATATGATTTTTCCTTTGCTGCGGTTGCTAAATTAATGAGTTCATTATTATTCATTTATTTTAATCCCATCTATTTGAAAACTTTAATCCCTTAAAAAAAAAGTAGATTATATTTAATTCATAATTAATTTGTAAAGCTAAAAACAAAAGTGGATTTATTTTACATCCAAAATTATGTTGAAAATTATTTAAAACAAAAATATCTATTATTATTTTAATGAAAAAAGGCAGAATAAATATAGTTCCTAAAGGTAAAGCTAGAATTGAAAAAAGTGAAATTAAATTTAATAAATGCCAAGTAGCAAGTAGCATTTTGCTTTTAAATGAATAATGCAATGAAGTTGACGTATGGCGTGCTTTCTGATTTGCGTACTCACAAAAAGTGTTTTTCGTTTTGCTATATACAAATGAATTATGACCAGTAATTATTCCAATTTTTAGTTTGAATTTTATTGCTTCTTGAAGAAGTAAATCATCATCACCACTTAATGTAGCTATTGTATTTTGGTAGCCCAAAATTTTGTGAAATGCTTCTTTTGAAAATCCAAAACTTCTTGCTGTAGCTGAATAGGGGACACCAAGTTTAGCAAAAGCAAAAACAATAAAATTTGCTTTAAGATTTTCAAAACGTGCAATTAAATTAGTAAGTGAGTTTGACACTTTAAATGGAGCTATACCAAAAAGAAAATCGTTCCCATTTTCAAAACCAATTGCAAATGAATTAATCCATTCAGTTTCTGGTTCACAATCAGCATCAGTAACAAGAATGTAAGGATATTTTGCTTTTTTAATTCCAATATCTAATGCACCTTTCTTGCCATCAAAAATTTTATTTTCTGCTTTAATTGTATGGAAATTAGCTAGTTCTGCGCACAAAATTTTAGAAGTAGCATAAGTATTATCCTCGGAATTATCATCAATAATTATTACTTCATAATCCTCTTTCGAATAATTTTGGGCACATAAAGCAGCAACTAAATATTGCATATTATTAATTTCATTTTTTGCCGCCACAACAATGGATATTTTAATATTGCTTTCCTTCTTCTTTTGAAATCTAAAAAGTTTATTCAAGGCAGAATATATCAAAAGATTAAAAACTAATAGTAAAAGCGTTATTCCGAACAATATGTAAGTTGAAAATATTATCAAAATTCCTCTTCAATTATCCATTCATCGGCAAGGTCTTCGCTAATTCCAGTAATAAATCGAGATGGTTTTGCTAAAGTGTAACCATTGTACCTATCAAAAATATTTGTTGGGTAAGAGATAAAAAGATTTTGCTTTGCACGAGTAACTGCAACATACATAAGTCGCCGTTCCTCTTCAATGGATTCTGCTGAATCAAATGATTGCGCAGCCGGAAAAAAACCATCCATTGCGTGAATTATAAAAACTGAATGCCATTCCAATCCTTTTGCAGAATGGATTGTTGAAAGAGTTAGAAATTCATCTTCCTTATCCTCTTCATCAATATCCAACACAGAATCTTGTGGTGGTTCAAGCGCCATATCTGCTAGAAAAGTAGAAGCATTATCATAATTGCTGGCTATGTTTATTAAAGCATCTAAATCCTTTTTTCGCTTATTAAAATCATCATATTTCTTTTTAAATAATGGATTATAGTAACTGAAAATTAACTCAAGCTTATCAGTTGGTAAGTCAAAACTTCTATTTAAATTTTGTATTAATTCCAGCAATGGAATAACTTTTTCAAGAAGTTTGTTTTTTGCTAAATTGGAAGCAACATTAATTTTATTCAAATCAATTGTGGCAATTTCCTCCATAATCATTTGTGCGCGTTTTGGTCCAATGCCCTCATGCAATAACAAAATGCGATACCAGCTTACAAAATCTTTAGGATTCATGGAAATACGAAGGAAAGCCAATACATCTTTTACATGAGCAGTCTCAACAAATTTCATTCCACCAAATTTTATGTATGGAATACTTGCTTTATTTAATTCAACTTCTAAATTGAAAGAGTGATAAGCTGACCTAAATAATACCGCAATTTCATTAAGTGGAACTCCTTCTTCTCTTAATTCCAAAATGCGTTCTACTATAAATCTGGATTGCATGTTATCATTTGTGGCTGAGACAATTGCTGGAAGTTCTCCATCAGAAATATTCGTAAAAAGTTTTTTGGGATATTTATCATTTGCAAATTCCAACAAATAATTAGCAAAATTTAATATTTCTTTTGTACTTCGGTAATTTTCCTCTAATTTTATTAGTGTTGTATTTTCAAACAGCTTTGGAAAGTCCATTATGTTTTTAAAATTTGCACCGCGAAATGAATAAATTGATTGTGAATCATCGCCAACAACCATAACGTTTTTGTTGATAGTTGAAAGTGCTTTTATTATATCAGCTTGCAATTTATTTGTATCCTGATATTCATCAACCATAATAAATTTAATGTTTGATAAAAGACTTCGCGCTACATCACTGCGTTCAGTTAAGAATAATCTTAAGTAAACAAGTAAATCATCATAGTCCAAAAGGGAATTAGAGTATTTATACTTTTCATAATTAGCTTTTATTTCAAGAATTTTATCAATATGCTCTGAAAAATGTGGATAGTTTTGACTAAGAATATCTTCAATAGATTTTGATGTATTTATGCTTAAACTTATCACGCGTAGGATTGTCTGCTTATTGGGGAAACGTTTTTTCAATTTAGCTACGTTCATCTGCCCACGAATCAAATTTATTACATCCTCGCTATCACCTTGATCAAGAATAATAAAATTTGAATCAAGACCAATTGCTTTTGAATATTTTCGCAAAGTTAAATTAGCAAACGAATGAAAAGTCCCACCATTAATTTTTGAACATCGATTATCCAACAATAAAGTTGCTCTATTCATCATTTCACGAGCAGCTTTTCTTGTAAAAGTTAAAAGTAATATAGATTTAGGATCATAACCAATTTCAATTAATCTGGAAACTCTATAAACAAGAGTTCGCGTTTTCCCTGTGCCAGCGCCAGCAATGACTAAATAAGAACCATCAATAGCTGAGGCAGCCTCATATTGAGCGGAATTTAATTCATTTTTGTAATTAATAGAAAAACGGGCTTCATCAACAATAGAGTTTTGAATACCCGTTTTAATAACTTTTTTTAAAATATATTTTTTTGCCATTATCTTTGCAATGCTTTAGGTTTCCCCAGAATTTCATTCATAATAATAAAATTCTTTATTGAGCTATTTTGCTTTAAATTATTTCTAATAGCTTTAGCTTTTTTACTTTCGTGTTTTTCTTGGTTCAACTTCACAGAATCTTTATACGATTTAATAGCAATAGTATCTTGAGTTTTCGACAATGATTCAAAAGGAATTGGTACTTTAAATTCAGTGGGTTTGTAAATATCACGTGCTTCTGCCGATTTTTGCATGGCTTTTTCAAAATATTCATCAACTTCCGAACGCGTCTCTTTTGTTTGTGTTTGTTGAAATTCTTCATTTATAGATTTGAAAAAATCATCTAAGGGATTACTAGCTCTTTTCATTTGAGTAGAAGCAACTCTTTTATCATTTTGGAGTTGTTTTTTATTGTCACTTGAGTTTTTCTCATTAGTTTTTTTCTTCTTAAAAATTGAAGATAAAAAACTAATTACAAAGAAAAGTACTACTAAATAATCAACTATATTATCCATTTTCTACTCATTACTATCTTTTTTATCAGAATCTGGTTTTGCAATAGAATTTCTCATTTCTGTATCTGATTGGACATTTTTGAGGTTATAATAATCCATTACACCAAAATTACCTTTACGAAATGCTTCAGCCATCGCAAGAGGAATTTCAACTTCTGCTTCAACAACTTTTGCTCTCATTCTTGCTACTTCTGCAGTCATTTCTTGTTCAAGTGCAATTGCAGCAGCACGTCTTTCTTCAGCCTTTGCACGAGCAACTTTTAAGTCAGCTTCAGCTTGGTCTGTTTGAAGTATAGCACCAATGTTTGTACCAACATCAACATCGGCAATATCAATTGAAAGTATTTCAAACGCGGTTCCAGAGTCTAATCCTTTTGCCAAAACTACTTTTGAAATGTTATCTGGATTTTCAAGTACATCTTTATAAGACTTGCTTGAGCCAATTGTAGATACAATTCCTTCGCCAACACGAGCTAAAATTGTTGATTCGTTTGCCCCACCCACAAGTCTTTCAAGGTTTGCTCTTACTGTAATTCTTGCAATTGCTTTTAACTGAATTCCATCTTTTGCAACTGCAGAAACCATTGGGGTTTCAATAACTTTTGGAAGTACAGACATTTGAACAGCTTCTAAAACATTTCGACCCGCTAAATCAATTGCAGCAGCTTTTTCAAATGAAAGTTCTAGATTTGCTTTGTTTGCAGATATTAACGCATTTACAACATTAACAACGTTTCCGCCAGCAAGATAATGTGCTTCTAAAAAAGAAGTATCCAACTCAATGCCAGCCTTGGCAGCAGAAATTTGACTGCGGACAATTATCATTGGCGAAACTTTTCTAAGTCTCATTCCAACAAGATCTTTGAAAATTTTTAGTTTTACTCCAGAAAAATATGCTGTTATGTAAAGTCCAATTGGGACAAAATATGTAAATAGGAAAAGGAAAAATACCGCCCCTATAATAATTACAACTGACAATCCAGTTACTGCTTCCATTAGTGCTCCTAATATTTAATTAATGCTAAACTTAATTTATGAATAAAGAGGTACTATTACAAGACAAGTAAAAGTGCCTTAAAAATAATTTTTAAAATAGGGATAATATTTTTCATAAAAAACATGATACAAAAGATTAATAAATCTATAAAACACATTAATAATAATTTGGTTTTAAACCAAAATGTATATTCTAAAATAACTGTTTTTAATAATAATTTGTAAATCCTCATCATATTTCCAGCAAATTTTGAATGACATTTTACAATTACTCAAAATTGATTTAAATTGAAGTATGAAAACTATTTTCCATCTAGATTTAGATACATTTTTTGTTTCGGTTGAAAGAATTTTGGACCCAAATTTAATTGGTAAACCAGTTATTGTGGGTGGAAATCCTGAATTTGGAAGGGGAGTTGTTGCAGCTTGTTCTTATGAGGCACGGGAATTTGGGCTTCATTCTGCCATGCCAATTAAACAAGCGTATAAACTTTGCCCCAATGGAATATATGTGTCTGGTACAATGGGTGAATATTCTAGGTTTTCAGAAGAAGTAAAAAAAATTCTTGAAAGATATTCGCCAATAATACAACAAGCATCTATTGATGAATTTTACATGGATTTTACGGGGACGGCGAAAATATATGGGTCAATGTTTGCACTTGGTAAGAAAATTCAAGATGAAATTAAAAGAGAATTACTATTGCCTTGTTCCATAGGAATTGGTTCTAATAAAACAATTGCAAAAATCGGTTCAGATTATGGAAAACCATTTGGTATAACTTATATATTACCAGGAATGGAAAAAGAATTTCTTGCTCCTCTGCCTGTTGAAGTAATTCCAGGTGTAGGAAGAGTTATGCTGGAATCTTTAAACTCGAAAGGATTTTTTAAAGTTAAAGATATTACTGAACTTTCTGAAGAATATTTTGCTTTAACATATGGAAAAGCTGGAACTGCTTTGTGGAGTAAAGCTAATGGATTTGGAAGCAGCAATTTTAATATAAATCGTGAAAGATTAAGTATTTCTAAAGAAAGGACTTATGGAAAAGATGAAGTAAATATTACTAAAATTGAAGATACACTTTTCAATTTAACTGGAAAAGTATGTCAATTATTGAGAGACAAAAATTGGGAAGCTGCAACCGTAAGTATTAAATTGCGGTATTCTGATTTTGTAACAATTACTAGAGCAAAAACAATTAAAGCAACTAATGATGATAAAATAATATTTGAAACTGCTTTAAAATTGTTAAAAAATGCATACACACGAAGAGTGGCAGTTCGTTTAATTGGAATCCATTTAACAAATTTTAGCGAATTTAATACACAAGAAACATTATTTGATAACGAAAACGTGGTTCGAAAAGATATGTTAAAGGCTGTTACTTCAATTAGGGATAAGTTTGGTTTCAGTTCAATAAAATTTGGAAATAGCGGGGCGCAAAAATAATAGATTAATGACTTTGGAATTGTGAAATAAATTTCTGAAATTAGAAATAAGTAATTTTTTATAATATATCAATTAACTTTATGTATAAAAATGCAATAATTAAAACTTATTTTCAGATAATTAATCCTCTTCTGTTATGTTTTTATTGGCTCATAAACCTATTATTTACAAAACATAATTATTAATAAACAATATGGGGTAACATATGTGCGGTATAGTAGGATATATTGGTAGTAAGAATTCAATTCCAATTTTGATAGAAGGATTAAAAAGGCTTGAATATAGAGGATACGATTCCGCAGGAATAGGAATTATCTCAAATGAAAAAAAAGAAACTCGGGTAATAAAAAGTCTCGGGAAAGTTTCAAAACTTGAAGACAAAGTAGAACATTTAGATATTGAAATGTCATCTCTTGGAATTGCACATACACGCTGGGCAACTCATGGCGAGCCAAGTGAAGATAATGCGCATCCACATTTTAATACTGATAAAACACTTTATTTAGTACATAATGGAATAATAGAAAATTATTCTGAGATTAAAGCAAAACTAATTAAAGATGGATATGGTTTTGTATCCCAAACTGATACAGAGGTTTTAGTACATCTTATCGACAGTTTTATGAAAAAAGGCAAATCTCTTTTAAGATCTGTTCAACTAGGCTTAAGTGAAGTAAGAGGAACATATGGTATATGTGTTATTTCCAAAAATGAACCAGATAAAATTATAGTAGCACGAAAAGGCTCTCCATTAGTAATTGGTATAGGTGATGGTGAACATTATATTGCTTCTGATGTTAATGCTTTAGTTGGGCATACTAGTCACTGCGTTTATCTTGAAGATGGCGAAATTGTTGAAGTAACTAAAGATAAGTTTACAGCAAGTTCAATTGATAACGAAGATATAAAGAAAGAAGTTCACGAAATTAGTGTTGAACTTAACGAAATTAGCAAGGGTGATTATCCTCACTACATGCTAAAAGAAATTTTTGAACAAGTTAACTCTGTTCACGATTCCTTTAGAGGTAGAATTTTAATGGATGAAGGCACAGCTAAACTGGGTGGAATTGAAAGAATTACTGAACAAATTGCAAACTCAAAGCGAATTCTTCTTTCTGCTTGTGGAACCTCGTGGCACGCTGGATTGGTTGGTGAATATATGCTTGAGCAATTTACAGGAATACCAGTTGAAGTTGATTATGCCTCTGAATTCCGTTACAGAAATCCAATAATTTCAAAAAAAGATTCAATGTTTTTTATTTCCCAAAGTGGAGAAACAGCCGATACTCTTGCTGCAATGAAAGAAGCTCGTAGACGAGATGCTTTAATTCTTGGAATATGTAATGTTGTTGGAAGTTCAATTGCTCGCGAAAGTGACGCTGGTGTTTATGTTCACGCAGGCCCTGAAATTGGAGTTGCTTCCACAAAAGCTTTTACATCGCAATTAGTTGTTTTTGCATTAATTTCTGTTTTAATTGGAAGAAAACGGCATCTTAGTTTAATTGATGGGCAAAATATACTTCGCGAATTAGAATCTCTTCCCAAAAAAATTGAACAAATATTAAAATTAAATGATCAAATTGAAGCTATTGCAGAAAAATTTGTCGATGCAAAAAACTTCCTATATCTTGGAAGGGGATACAACTTTCCAGTTGCATTGGAAGGTGCTCTTAAAATGAAAGAGATTTCATACATTCATGCTGAGGGTTATCCCGCAGCAGAAATGAAGCATGGACCAATTGCATTAATTGATGAAAATATGCCAGTAGTTTTTATCGCTCCAAAAGATTCTGTTTACGATAAAGTAATTACAAATATTGAAGAAGTTAAAGCACGCAAAGGAAGAATTATAGCTATTGCAAGTGAAAATGATAATGAAATTGATAAATTGGTTGATTTTTCAATAAAAATTCCAGACACAATCAGAATGTTAATGCCAATTCTTACTGTAATTCCATTGCAGTTGTTGGCGTACCACGTTGCGGTTAAAAAGGGATTAAATGTTGATCAACCTAGAAATCTAGCAAAAAGTGTAACTGTAGAATAATCAAACATAGGAGTACGATTATGTCACGCAAAAATGTTCTAATTATGGGCGCCGCCGGGCGCGATTTTCACAACTTCAACGTTTATTTTAGAGATAAAGAGGAATATAACGTTGTAGCTTTTACTGCAACACAAATTCCTAATATAGATGGAAGAATGTATCCCGCAGAGTTAGCTGGCAAACTATATCCTGATGGAATTAAGATTTATGATGAATCGGAATTAACAAATTTAATTGAAAAATTTGATGTTCACGAAGTCGTTTTTTCATACTCGGATGTTCCATTTAATTATGTAATGACAAAAGCTTCAATTGTAAACGCTGCTGGAATTTCTTTCCGTTTACTTGGTGGTGAAGAAACTATGATAAAATCAACTAAACCAGTAATTGCAGTTGTTGCTGTTCGAACTGGTTGTGGAAAATCACAAACATCCCGAAAAATAGTTGAGTTACTTAGAGCAGCTGGTAAAAAAGTAGTATCAATTCGTCATCCAATGCCTTATGGCGATTTAGTAAAACAAAAAGTACAGCGTTTTGCTACTTTGGAGGACTTAAAAATTCATAAATGCACTATTGAAGAAATTGAAGAATATGAACCCCACATTGCTATGGGTGGAATAATTTATTCTGGTGTTGATTACGAGGCAATAGTTCGTGAAGCCGAAAAAGAAGCAGATATAATACTTTGGGATGGCGGAAATAACGACATGTCTTTTTATAAAGCTGATTTAACTATCACTGTTGTCGATCCTCACAGACCTGGACATGAAATGATTTACTATCCAGGAAATACTTCGCTTCGTTTAGCTGATGCTGTTGTAATTAACAAAATGGAATCGGCTGATGGAGCAGATATTTTAACAGTTATGAAAAATGTTAGAAGTGTAAATCCAAAAGCAGCAATTATTGAAGGTGCATCACCACTTACTGTTGAGCACCCAGAACTTGTTACTGGTAAAAGAGTACTTGTTGTTGAAGATGGTCCAACATTAACTCATGGAGAAATGAAATACGGTGCTGGAACTGTAGCTGCTCAAAAACTAAATGCAGCAGAAATTGTTGACCCACGTCCGTATACTGTAAAATCAATTACAGCTACTTATGAAAAATATCCAAATATCGGAATTTTATTACCTGCAATGGGTTATGGCGATGAACAAATGAAGGATTTAGAAGAAACAATAAACAGAGTTGATTGTGATTCTGTTGTTATTGGAACTCCAATAGATCTTGGAAGAATTTTAAAGATTAATAAACCTTCAACTCGAGTAAAATACGATTTGCAAGAAATTGGTGCCATAACGCTTGAAAGTATCTTAAAGCAAAAAGGCATTTTATAAAACCATTTGTGGAACCGGGGTTTTTGTTATTTTAAAGACTCCGGTTCTGTATTTTTAAACCATTATTGTGTGATTAAGAAAATTATGAAAAAAATAGCAGTTGTAGCTTTAGGTGGAAATGCACTCTTGCGTGCGTCCGAAGCGGGAACTATTGAACAGCAGGAAAAGAATGCGTATGAAACTCTAGCAAAACTTCTTGAACTTATCAGAAGTGGATATAATGTTGTAATAACACATGGAAATGGTCCACAAGTTGGTAATATTATGTTACGAAATGAAGCAGGTTACGAAAAATATAAAATTCCTAAAATGCCTTTAGATATTTGTGTTGCAGATTCGCAAGGCGGCATTGGATATATGCTGGAACGGCAAATGAGAAATGTATTAAACGATTTTGATATAAACAGAAATGTTGTTTCACTAATTACGCAAGTTTTAGTTGATATTAATGACCCAGCTTTTAAAAATCCAACAAAACCCATTGGCTCTTTTTACATCAAAGAAGAAGCCGATCTGTTAGCAAAAGCAAATAATTGGCAATTCAAAGAAGATTCTGCAAAACGAGGATGGAGAAGAATTGTTCCATCACCAATTCCACAAGATATTATGAACAAACAAATAATTGATGAACTTGTAAATAATGGACATATTGTAATTGCTGTTGGCGGTGGCGGAGTTCCAATTTACAGACACGAGAATAATTATCTTGAAGCAATAGAAGCAGTTATCGATAAAGATAGAGCGTCATCATTATTGGCTCAACAAATTAATGCCGAAACTCTATACATTATTACAGACGTGCCAAAAGTATATATTAATTATGGAAAACCAGATCAAAAAGAACTTGATGTAATTACTGTAAATGAAGCTGAAAAATATTTAGAAGAAAATCAATTTGGAGCTGGTAGTATGCAACCCAAAATTTTGGCTGCAATAAATTTTATTAAAAATGGGGGAACTAGAGCCGTTATAACATCCGAAGAAGAAATTGGAAAGGAAAATGGTGGAACACAAATTATTGCTTAATAAAAAAAATATTTTGTATTTTAAAAAAAATTATCTATTTTTCGCTTCGTAATTTTTGAGGGTGGATAGCTCAGTTGGTAGAGCAATGGACTGAAAATCCATGTGTCGGCGGTTCAATTCCGTCTCCACCCACAAAACTTAGCCGTGTAACCAAGCACGGCTTTTTTATTTTAAAGGGGAAGTTCGAAAATGGGTTAAAAAACACCTTTGTGAATCTACTTTTCTTATCATTTAATAAATAAATTATTTATTACTCTAAAAATTAAAAATGTTCATAATATTTTTGTAGCTTAATTTTATTTATTTACCCGCTGTACGAACCTCAAATCCGTCCATTTAACCTTTTACCATTTTCTAAATATCTTTTAGATTATTCTAGCTAATTTAAAAGTATTATTATTTATAGTGTCGTATTTACTTTTGGAGAGTGATAAAACATCAAATTAAATACCTGTCGGATGTGGTGTTTTTTTAACAAATACTCTTAGTATTTGAAAGTTGGAGTAAAGTTATTAAAGCTAATGCAATATCAAAAACTGATGGAGGAAGTATTCCTATGGCTTTGGTTCGGAACATATGAATAAAACTATTGAAGGGAACGATATATTTTTTTTAATTGGTTCAACTAGATACCCTCATCACAAGGTTGCAGCAACCGCTATGTATATGCTCGAACTGGATAATCTCGGCAATTTATTTGTAATATTGGAAATAATTCATTTGTGGAAGAAAGGAATATTGATAGTGGTTCTGGGTATGGAATTCAGATTATGCAAAAAAAGTAACAGAAGTTTCATGTACAATTCAAAAAAATCAAAATCAAGTAAATGATTATTTTCTAATTGTATAACAAATTCAAAAACTAAAATGAATGGAGGAGTTAATTGAAAGCTCATAAAATTAGAATAATAATTTCGGTTATCATTATTGCAGTAGCAACTTTGTTTGTTGCTAATAATCAATTATCTGAAAATAACTCTATTGTCCATAAATCTAGGAAACTCAGCTTTCTTAAAGTAAAAAACACTAATGGAAAAGCTATTGTCAGCGAAAATAAGTCACAAAAAAAACGAAGAGTTAAAGGCACTTCTAAATCAGATTCTCCTGAAAAATTCACTGAAATTCTCACAAGATTGAGAACTGCTCCAGGTAAAAAAGCTCCTGATTATGAGAGAAATTATCGTTTTATTGAACTTAAGAAAGCGAAAGCTCAATTAAAACTTAATAAGAATAATGGCAATCAAATTATGGAAACATTAAATTGGGTTGAGAGAGGTCCATCTAATGTTGGCGGTAGAACAAGAGCTTTAGTTGTTGATCCTAGTGACGCAACATACAAAACATGGTTTGCTGGTGCTGTTGGAGGTGGTGTTTGGAAAACTACAGATGCGGGTTCAAGTTGGGTTCCATTAACTGACGACTTACCAAATTTGGCAGTTACTTGCTTAGAAATGGCAAAATCAAATATAAATATTTTATACGCTGGAACCGGAGAAGGCTTTGGTAATGCTGATGCTATTCAAGGTGATGGCATATTCAAATCAATTGACAACGGTGCAACATGGAATCAGTTAGCAATAACAGCCACAAACCCTGATTATGCTTATGTTAATA